>JACXTT010000799.1_pt1 | contig 53665 bp, 53 predicted proteins | sample 9270951 | NCBI WGS metagenome assembly JACXTT01 (sample SAMN15532306, study PRJNA645909) | rock metagenome | isolation source: weathered quartz diorite | place: Puerto Rico | collected 2017-06-21
GCAAGACCGCCACCGGCACGACGGCGCGCAAGACCACCACCACGCGCACGGCCGCGGCCAAGACCACCGCCGCCAAGGCGCCGGCCCGCAAGCGCACCACGCGCTCGGCCTGACGTCTCCCGTAGTACCGGTCCGGCGGAGCGTCTCGCATGCAACTCGTCATCGTGGCCGTGGGCCACAAGATGCCCGCCTGGATCGAAGCCGGCTTCGCGGAGTACGCCAAGCGCATGCCGCCGGAACTGCGCATCGAACTGCGCGAGATCAAGCCCGAGACCCGCTCCTCCAGCAATAACGCCGCCACGGTCATGCAGCGCGAGGCCGCGCGCATCGACGCCGTGCTCGGCACACTCTCGCGCCAGTGCCGCATCGTGGCACTGGACGAGCGCGGGCGCGACTACACCACGGTCCAGTTGGCCGGCCAACTGGCCGACTGGCAGCGCGAGGGCGGCGACGTCGCCTTCCTGATCGGCGGCGCGGACGGCCTGGACCCTGCGCTCAAGGCGCGTGCGCAGACGCTGATCCGGCTCTCCAGCCTGACCCTGCCGCACGGCATGGTGCGCGTGCTGCTGGCCGAGCAGTTGTACCGCGCCTGGTCGGTCAACCAGAACCACCCCTACCATCGCGTCTGAGCCTGACGCCTGAGCGGCGATCGCGCAGGCGACAGCACCGGGATTTGGCAGTCCGCCACGGGTACAATGTGCCGCGCCACGGCCGGCCCGCACCACGACCCGCATCACCGCGCGCCGGCGCGTTCCCGACACCCTCCTCTGCGCCGACCCGCCGTGATCCACGACTACCTGTACCTCGCCTCCCAGAGCCCGCGCCGCCGCGAACTACTGACCCAGCTCGGCGTGCGCTACGAACTGCTGCTCGCCGATGACGACGAGGATGCCGAGTCGCTGGAGGCGGTGCTGCCGGGCGAGACGCCCGACGACTACGTGCAGCGCGTCTGCGCGCTGAAGGCCGAGGCGGCGCTGCGCCGCCGCGAGCGCCGCGCGCTGCCGGACGCACCGGTCCTGACCTCCGACACCACCGTCTGCCGCGGTGGCGATATCCTCGGCAAGCCCGCCGACGCCGCCGAGGCCGCCGCGATGCTGGCGTCGTTGTCCGGCGCCACCCACCGCGTGCTGACCGCCGTCACGGTCGTCTCCACGCTGGGCATGCACCACGCGCTATCCATCTCCGAGGTTACTTTCCGGCCGCTTGCCGACGAAGAGATCGCCCGCTACGTGGCCAGCGGCGAGCCGCTCGGCAAGGCCGGCGCCTATGGCATCCAGGGCCGCGCGGCCGAGTTTGTGGCGCGGATCGACGGCAGCTATTCGGGTATCATGGGCCTGCCCCTGTTTGAGACGGCAGCGCTACTCAGGCAGGCGCGGCTGCGGTTCTGAGCCCACCCTCCCGTGCCGGCCGCACAACCGGCGTAAAGCCGGAACCGGACCGCCACCTCGCCCCCGAACAACCCGCGACCACCACGCGACACCCAAGCCTGCCAACCGGCGACGCGCATCCTCCGCTATGACCGAAGACATTCTCGTCAACATCACGCCGCAAGAGACGCGGGTCGCCATCGTCCAGCAGGCCGCCGTGCAGGAACTGCATGTCGAACGCACGCTCTCGCGCGGGCTGGTTGGCAACATCTATCTTGGCAAGGTCGTGCGCGTGCTGCCCGGCATGCAATCGGCCTTCATCGACGTCGGCCTGGAGCGCGCCGCCTTCCTGCACGTGGCCGACATCTGGCATCCGCGCGACCCCGACAAGAACGGCGCCGCGCCGCTGGCCATCGAGAAGACGTTGTTCGAGGGCCAGGCGCTGATGGTGCAGGTCATCAAGGATCCGATCGGCACCAAGGGCGCGCGGCTTTCCACGCAGGTCAGCATTGCCGGGCGCACGCTGGTCTACCTGCCGCAGGATCCGCACATCGGCATCTCGCAGCGCATCGAGGGCGAGGTGGACCGCGAGGCCCTGCGCGCCCGCGTGCAAGGCCTCGTGCCCGCCGACGAGCGCGGCGGCTTCATCGTCCGCACGATCGCCGAGGAAGCCAGCGACGAGGAACTCGGCAACGACATCGCCTACCTGCGCAAGATCTGGGCCGCGATCCGCCAGCATGCCACCACGCAGCCGGCGCCCAGCCTGCTCTACCAGGACCTGAATCTCGCGCAGCGCGTGCTGCGCGACTTCATCAGCGACGCCACCGGCGTGATCCAGGTCGACTCGCGCGAGAACTACCAGAAGCTGGTCGAGTTCGCGCAGGAATACACGCCCGCGGTGCTGGCACGCCTGTCGCACTACACCGGCGAGCGGCCCATCTTCGACCTGTTCAACATCGATGCCGAGATCGAGCGCGCGCTGTCGCGCCGTGTCGACCTGAAGTCCGGCGGCTACCTGATGATCGACCAGACCGAGGCGATGACGACCATCGACGTCAACACCGGTGGTTACGTGGGCGCGCGCAACTTCGACGACACGATCTTCAAGACCAACCTCGAAGCCGCCCACACCATCGCGCGCCAACTGCGTTTGCGCAACCTTGGCGGCATCATCATCATCGACTTCATCGACATGGAGAACGCCGAGCACCGCGAGGCCGTGCTCTCCGAGCTCAAACGAGCACTGTCACGCGACCGCACACGCATCACGGTCAACAACTTTTCGCAGCTCGGCCTTGTGGAAATGACCCGCAAGCGCACGCGCGAGTCGCTCGCGCACGTGCTGTGCGAGCAATGCCCGGTCTGCCAGGGCAAGGGCCAGGTCAAGACGCCGCGCACGATCTGCTACGACATCCTGCGCGAAATCATGCGCGAATCGCGCCAGTTCAACCCGCGCGAGTTCCGCATCCTGGCCTCGCAAGAGGTCATCGACCTGTTCCTCGAAGAAGAAAGCCAGCACTTGGCAATGCTTGGCGATTTCATCGGCAAGCCGATTTCCCTGCAGGTGGAATCGACGTTTCATCAGGAGCAGTACGACATCATCCTGATGTAGTACTGCAGGTGCCCCGCGGCGATCGCTGTCCTACGCGCCGTTCAGATATGCGACGCCCGCCGCATCGGTCGTGCCGCCATCAAACCCATAGTGGCGTGCCACAAGAAAATCCTCGCCGGGCCGGGGCTGCACGAACAGGCTGACGCTGCCCACCGGCAGCGGCTTCGCCAGCAGATCGCCGCTGTGCGCCCGCAGTCGGGCCAGCGCCGCCGGCTCGTCGGCAGACGCCAGCATGCCGGTCAGCGTGATGTGGAAGACGAACGTATCGAAGGCATAGGGGTACCCCCACGTGTCGAGCATCTCGCGATGCATGGGGTCGAGTTCGGCCGGGCGGCGCTTGTCGCGCTCCGCGTCGGTCGGCGGCGCGCGAAAATGGTCGAACTGCCGCACCGCGGCATCGGCCAGCGCGTGCATGGCATGCCGCCCCTGCGCGTCGCCATCGAGCACCCACGCCAGGAAGCCGCGCAGCGAGCGCAGCTTCAACGGCGTGGCGAACGGCGTCTGCCGGCGCGCGAAGTCGCGCAGGGCCGCATCGAGCATGCCGGCATCGGTGCGGTCGGCCAGCCGGAACGGCGCCTTCAGCGTCGCGTGCAGGCCGTAGTGCGCAGGCGCCTTCACCCACGCCGCATGGCGCGGCTCGCCCGCACGGAACGCCGACAGCGAACCGCCGGTTTCCGCGCAACGGCCCAGCCACTGGCTGCCGAAAGAGCGGTATGGTTCGTCCGGGGACAGGTAGATGGCGTAGCGATGGGCCTGCATGGTTGGCTCAGGCGACAATCGCGGAAGTCAGAGAGTGAGTGGTCATGGCAGGCACGTTGGCGAGCGCGCATGACAGGCCAATGAATGAGCCAATGCGCAGCGATGCGCGACCATTCTCACGCGTTGTCGAGAGCGCGACGGTACGCCAGCGCACGCGAGTGCCATGCCACGTCGCCGCGCCGGCTGCCAGAGCGGGGACAGCAGCGGCGAGCAAACTTTTAGTATAGGCAGACGCCCACACGGCCGGGCTAGGACTTGCACCAATCCGACTGCCCTCGCCTTCGCGAACGCATCCCCTATAAATAAGGGAAGGCCGCCCCGAGCGCCCGCGGCCCTGCTGCAGGGAGGTGTCCGCATGAGAATCACGCGATATGCGCCAGCGATGCTGGCCGTTTTTCTGTGCGTGGCATGCCTCCCCCCGAAGCTGGCCGATCGTTCGGCCCCGCTGCAGGGACCGACCGCACCCAAGGCGTATCCACCAACTCCCGAGCAGCTTGCCACCCCGATCGCCCCGCGCGAGATCAACCTGGCGGGTGAATGCCGGCGCACGGAGGAAGACGGCTTCCGCGAGGAAGCGCTGGTGCGCGTGACGCACAATGACGTGCAATCCCTGACATGGCGGCTCTGGGTCGGCCGGCGCGGCTCGTGTCGTTTCGACCTGTCGCAGTTCAAGCAGGTCCAGCAGAAGCCGCACATCGAACTACGCGCGCGGGACGGAGGCGGTTGCGTGCTGATGGTATGGCAGGATCCTCGCCGCATCACGCTCGCACACGCGCGCTGCGAGAAGTACTGCACGCCCGGCATCTATGAGCAGGCGTGGCCGGTACTGTTCGATCCGAAAAGCGGGGCTTGCGCGGAGATCCGCTGAATTGCCTTGAATTCGCCGAATGCAACCGAACACCGCAGAAGCAATGACTGCGGCGTTCAGTCGCCGGCCGGCAGCCGGCTCGCCGCCAGCGTGAGCGGCTTGGCCAGCACGGTGGTGGCAAGCGCCATCAGCAACAGCCCGGAGAACGCGCTGGTGCCAATGAGGCGCGCCTCGAACAGGATCGCGAGCACAACGATCTCCATCAGCCCCTTGGTCTGCACGAGCGCGCCGAGCATCCATGCCTCGCGGCGCGGCAGGCCGGCCGCACGCGCCGGCCACGCGGTGCCTGCGACCTTGCCGAACACCGCCACCAGCGTGGCCACGCCGAACACGATAAGCGCCTGCATGCCCCCCGTGGTGACATCGGTACGCAGGCCCGTCATCAGGAAGAAGAACGGCAGCAGCACGACCACGGTGGTCGGCTCCAACTGACGGCCGATGTCGCTGGCAGCATCGCGCGGCAGCACGACCCCGGCCAGGAAGCCGCCCAGGATGTAATGCAGGCCGATCAACTCGGAAACGCAGGCGGACGCGAAGATCAGCACCACCACCAGCGCGAGGCGCGCATCGGCCGCCCGCAGGCGCGGCAGCAGCCGCGCGAGCAGCGGGCGCACCACGGCCAGCATCGTGCCGACATAGGCCAGGCCGGCGGCGGCCAGCCGCAGCGGTTCGTGTTCCGCGCCCTGCCCGGTACTAGCCAGAATGGCGGACAACACCAGCCAGATCGCGGCATCGGAAAACGCCGCGCACGCGAGCGCGAGGCGCCCCGGCGTGGATTCGCCAAGCTTCATCTCTCGAAGGATAGCGCCGAGCACCGGCAGCGCCGTCACCGCCATCGACACGCCGACGGCAATGGCAAACTGCCACAGGCTCGCTGCGGGGCCCATCACGCCCGGCATTGCGTGGCCCAGGGCGGCGCCCGCCGCCGTGCCAAGCGCGAACGGCACCAGCACGCTGCCAAGCGCGGCACAGACGGCAATGCGCCGCATGCCACGCGGCTCCGAGGCGCCGATGTGCAGTCCGGAAAGGAACGCGAACAGCACCACCGCCAGCCATTGCAGCCCAGACAGCGCCGTGAGTTGCGCGGGGCCAAACAGCGCCTGCCAGCCCTGCGGCCACCAGGCGCCGAGCAGCGAGGGCCCGAGCAGGATGCCGCCGACGATCTGCATCACCACCAGCGGCACGATGCCGCCGATGCGCAGCCCGCGCCACAGGATGAACGGCGTGCCGACCACGAGACAGGCCTGGGCGAAAAACAGCGAGATGGGATTCACGTGGTGCAGGAGGCTGGCAGGCTGCGAATTACTTCGCCTTGGGCACGCGGCCCATCAGGAAGAACTCGTCGTTGGGCCGCATGCTGATGGTATTGGCCATACGGTTGGACAAGCCGAAGAACGCGGTGATGGCGGCAATGTCCCAGGCGTCCTCGTCCGAGAAGCCGTGCTCGCGCAGCGCGGCGAAATCGGCCTCGCCGATATCCTGCGAAGCCTGGCAGACCTTCATCGCGAAGTCGAGCATCGCGCGCTGGCGCGGCGGGATATCGGCCTTCCGGTAGTTGACGGCCACCTGGTCGGCCAGCAGCGGCTTTTTCTCGTAGATGCGCAGGATGGCGCCGTGCGCGACCACGCAATACAGGCATTGATTCACGCCGGAAGTGGCGACCACGATCATTTCGCGCTCGCCCTTGGTCAGCCCCTCCTCCTTCTGCATCAGCGCATCGTGATAGGCGAAGAAGGCGCGGAACTCGGCGGGCCGGTGCGCCAGCGCCAGGAACACGTTGGGCACGAAGCCGGCTTTCTCCTGGACCTCCAGGATGCGCTGCCGGATGTCGTCCGGCAGGTCCTTCAGCGCCGGGACCGGATAGCGGCTGATGGGCGGCTGCGTCGATGCGGATGCTCTGGTCATGGCTGTCTCCCCGGGATGTTGCCCTGCTTGCATGGAACGGCCGTGGCGGGCGCCACGACCGGCGGAATCGACGCAGCCTAGTGCTGCACAGCGAACTGGATCCGGTGCAGGCCGGCGTACAGGCCGTTGGCGGCCAGCAGTTCGGCGTGCGTGCCCTGCTCGGCGACGTGGCCCTGCTCCAGCACGACGATGCGGTCGGCGTTTTCGATGGTCGACAGGCGGTGCGCGATCACCAGCGTGGTGCGGCCCTTCATCAGCGACTCCAGCGCCGCCTGCACCTGGCGCTCGGATTCGGAATCGAGGGCCGACGTGGCCTCGTCGAGAATCAAGATCGGCGCGTCCTTGTAGAGCGCGCGCGCAATCGCCAGACGCTGGCGCTGGCCGCCCGACAATTTCATGCCGTTGTCGCCGATATTGGTGTCGAGCCCTTCCGGCAGCCCCTTGACGACATCCGTCAGGTAGGCGGCCGCGATGGCGCGCTCCACGCGGGCCATGTCGATCTGCTCGCGCGGATGCACGCCATACGCCACATTGGCCGCCACGGTATCGTTGAACAGCACCACGTCCTGGCTGACGAAGGCGATCTGGCGGCGCAGGTCCTGCAGCGCGAAGGCGCCGATCGGCTGGCCGTCGAGCAGGATGCGGCCTTCGGTCGGATCGAAGAAGCGCGGCACGAGGTTGACCAGCGTGGTCTTGCCGCTGCCCGACGGGCCGACCAGCGCGATGACCTCGCCCGCCGCCACGCGGAAGTCGATGCCCGACAGCGCCGGCCGGCCGGCGTCGCCGTAGCGGAAGCCCACCTTGTCGAACGCCAGTTCCCCATGCGCGCGCGCGAGCGGCAGGCCGTCGGTCTGCGGCTCGATCGGCTCGTCGATCAGGCGGAAGATCATCTCGGCGGCGGTCAGCCCGCGCTGCAGCGGCTGGTTCAGGTCGGTCAGGTGCTTGAGCGGCGAGATCAGCAGCAGCATGGCCATCACGAAGCCGGTAAAGCCGCCCACGGTGGTTTGGTTGCCCTGCGCCTGGATCATGGCAATGGTCAGGATGACCGACAGTGCCAGCGCGGCAAGAAACGCCGTCACCGGCTGGTTCAGGCCGCCGGCCACCGACATGCGCATCGAGTAGCCGCGCAGCCGCTCCGCCATCTCCTCGAAACGGGACATCTCGTAGGCCTCGCCGCCATGCAGCTTGACCACCTTGTAGCCACCGGCGGCCTCCTCGACCACGTAAGCCGCGGTGTTGGTCAGCGTCTGGTGGTCGCGATTCAGGCGGCGCAGGCGACGGTTGACCCGGGACATGATGAAGCCGATCACCGGCAGCAGCACCGCCACCACCAGCGTCAGGCGCCAGTTCGTGTAGAAGAGATAGATCAGCAGGGCCACCACGGTCAGCGAATCGCGCACCAGCGTGATCAGCACGCCGGTCAGGATCTGCAGCACCTGGTTGACCTCGAAGATCACCGCGTTGATCAGCGACGCGGCCGTGTTGCGGTGGAAGAACATCGCCGGCGCATGCAGCATGCGGCCGAACATCTGCATGCGCATCTTCAGCAGCACACGGTTGGAGATCAGCGACAGCAGATAGCCCGAGGCAAACTGCGCCACGCCCCGGATCAGCGCCACGCCGGTCAGGAGCGCGGGCACATGCCAGAGCTTGCCGGCATAGTCGCCGCCGAAGCCCTTGTCGAGCAGGTCGTTGACGATCTTGGGGATGATCCCCTCGCTCGCGGCAACGAGGCCCATCGCGAGGATGGCCGTGACAAAGACACGCATCTCGGGGCGCAGGTACGCCCAGACGCGCTTGAGGGTATCGGTTTCCTGCGGAAGGGGTTGGGTTTCTCGATTCACGTTGGCTCCGCCCCGCCTGCGCGAGGAAGTCTTGCCTGCACCGCCGCAAGCCCCAGCAGGAGCCCGACGATGCCGGCATAGAAAACGACATTGGCCTGGTGGGCCATGGTGACCTGGGTCAGGCCGCTGATGAGGCTGGCGACGACGACGGCAAGGCCGGCGGCAGCCAGGCGCTCCCCGGCCAGGCTGCCGGCTCGGCGGCAAGCTGTGTACAGCCGGCCAAACAGCCAGCCCGGCACCAGGAAGATGCCCAACAGGGCAAGCAGCCCCGGCAGGCCGGTGGTCGATGCGGCCTCGAAGACATCACTATGAGCGTGCTCGATAATGCAGACCGAGGGCTTTTCCTCGGCCTCCTCGCAGTACCGGGAGGTCTTCGCCACCGCTGCGAACTGGCCCACGCCGATGCCCAGCAAGGGATGCGCGCGGAAGGTGTCGATAGCAATGCCCCACAGCGCAAGGCGCGCGCCAACCGAGGAATTCACGTTGCCGGACTCGAACTGCTGGATCTCCTCGCCGGCGCGATTGAGACGACCGGCCACGGGACCACCGGGCACGGCATACAGCGCCACGGCCAGCACGGCGATCGCCATCGACGCGGCCATGAATTTAGCCGGCCTGAGCGCCGGATAGCGGACGAACAGCAGCGGGAACACGGGGATCGACATCGCCAGCCACGCCCCGCGCGTGCCATTGAGGATCAGCACGACGCTGGCAAGCACGATGCACAGCCAGGCCTCGATGTGATCCTCGCGGCTGACGCCCGGGCGGACGAAGCCGATCAGCCCGAACGCGGCCACCATGTTGGCAAAGGCAATCGGTTGCGTCCATGCTGCCGGGCGCTCCAGATCGAGCCCGAACCGCTGGAACAGCACCACGACAAGACTGCCGGCCAGCGCGATGGTGATGCCACGCCAGAGTCCTGCGGGATCAGGCCTGGCATAGGCCACCACCAGGAATGCCAGCAGCGCCAGCAGCAGCCGCGAGGGATTGTCCATCAGGTCCCAGGGCAACCCGAAATGCACTTTCGAGAAAAGCAGCACGGCCAGTACCGCTAGAATAGCGAGCCCGAGGGGACGCATCTCGGCTCGGTACGCTTGCCAGGTCTGCCACAGGCCGCGCCCCGCCAGCAGCGCGCACAGCAGAACAGCGCCAAGGAACACGCCGGCGCCGCGCGGCACGCACAGCAGCAGGATCGGAAAAAACAGGACGATGCCGCTGACCCAGGGGGAAAGCGTCGCCGCACGTAACACCATTTGCAAACCCTATGAAAATCTCAGTCGTACTGATTACCAAAAACGAGGCACACAACATCCGGGAGTGCCTGGAAAGCGTGTCCTGGTGCGACCGCGCGATTATAGTGGATTCGGGCAGCACGGACGGCACCGTGGAGCTGGCCCGCGGCCTTGGCGCACAGGTCTTTGAAACGACCTCCTGGCCGGGCTTCGGCCCACAAAAAAACCTCGCGTTGTCGAAGGCGGACACCGAATGGGTGCTGTCCATCGACGCCGACGAGCGCGTCACGCCCGCGCTACGCGACGAGATCCTGGCAGCGATGGCATCCGGCAACGCCGATGCTTACGAAATGCCCCGGCTGTCGCGCTTCTGCGGCCGCTTCATCCGCCACGGCGGCTGGTATCCCGACCGCCTCACGCGGCTCTTCCGACGCGGCAAGGCGCGCTTCACCGACGACATCGTCCACGAGAACGTGATCGCCGACGGACCGGTCGGCCGACTCACCGAGCCGCTGCTGCACTACACCTACGACGACTTCTCGCAGGTCCTGCGCAAGGTCGACCAGTATTCGTCGCTCGGCGCCCGGCAGGCCTTCGCGCGCGGCAAGACCGCCTCGCCCGCCAGCGCCGTCGTGCACGGCGCGTGGGCCTTCCTGCGCACGTACCTGCTGCGCCGTGGCTTCCTGGACGGCGCGCAGGGTCTCGGCGTGGCGCTGATGAACGGCCAGGCCAGCTACTACAAGTACATCAAGCTATGGCTGCTACAGGCGCAGGCGCGCCAATCAGCCGATCCACACAAGCACTGAACGCCGCGGAGGTCGGGCCAAAGCCCATCTGCTCGACGTGTTCCGCCGCGTAGCTCAGCAGTTGCGCGCGCAAGGCCACATCGTGCAGGCCACACCGGATCGCGTCGGCCAGTGCCGGCGCATCGCCGACCGGCGTCAGCAGCCCCGCCCTGCCGTCCGCCAGGATCTCGCGCGGACCGGTCGGGCAATCGGTGCTGACGACCAGTTGCCCGACGGCAAGCGCCTCCAGCAACACATTCGGCAACCCCTCCATCTTGGAGCTGAACGCCATCAGGCGCGCGCCCGACAGCCAGGCGTAGGGGTTCGGCTGGAAGCCAGCAAAGACGACGCGGTCCGCAATACCCAGCTCGCGCGCGAGTGCCTGCAGGCGCTGGCGTGACGCACCATCGCCCACCAGCACCAGTTGCTCCTTCACGCCCTCCTTCACCAGTTGCGCATAGGCCTTGAGCAACGTGGTGAAGTCCTTCTGGCTCTCCTCCAGCCGCCCCACCGATACGATGTACGGCTGCGCCGGCGCATCGGTTGCCTCGCGCGCGCGGGCACGGATGCCGTCAAGGTCGATCGCGTTGTAGAGCCGCACGAACTTGTCGGCGGCTTCCGGAATCAGCGCCTGCGCGTCGCGCAACATGCTGTCGTTGAGCGTGACGATGGCGTCGTAGTGCTCCATGCACTGCCGCCGCAGCTTGCGCAGCTTGCGGCGGTTTCCCTGCGCCAGGTGCGCCACGCTGAAATGCGAATAGCCGACCATCGGCACCGGCAGGCGACCGGTCAGGCGCGACAACGACATGTCATAGTCGACCACCAGGTCATAGTGCCGCGCGATCTCGCGAAAGCGCCGGTTGACCAGCGGCTTGCGCACCGGCGGCAGCACCACCTCTTCGTAGATCTTGCCGAGTGGCCCGAGCCGCCCCGCCTTCTTCAGTTGCCGGCAATGCGACAGCCAGCGCTCCGGTGCCAGGATGTGCAGCGCCACATCCGGTGGCAGCAGTTTGCGGAAGTGGGTTTCCAGCGCCTCGGTCGGATAGGTCAGCGTGAGGCCAATCTCGAAGCGGTCCCGATCCAGCGAGGCCAGCAGCGAAACCAGCGAGGTTTCGATGCCGCCGCGCAGGAAATGCGTCAGGTGGAAGAGAATGCGTTGCTTTGCCATGCGCGAGTACGTGAAGCCTTCTGTCAGATCCTTGGTGGCCGGCCGGGATTCCTGCTCCGGCCGACGCGCCTCAGAGATAGAGCATCCGGACGCCATCGTCCGGCAGCGCGCTGCGGAAGCTGGCAAGCGCATCGTCCGACGGCGTCACGCGCCACTGCTGGCCGAGGGTCGCCTCGCACTGCGCATCGGCGGTGGCGTAGCGGATGCGCACCGGCACGCCGGGCGCGTTGGTGCTCGCGACCAGGTACGGCGTCAGCAGTTCGCGCAGCCGCTCCGTGGAGGCGTTGCCGTTAAAGGCCAGGCAGACGGCATCGGCATACTTGGCCCGCGCGCCGATGAGGTCCATCACCGACTCCGCGGTGAAGCGCACGCCGCCGGTGAAGGTATCGTGGCGCGCATTGCCCTGCACGATCAGCAGTTCGTCGTCGCGGAACATGTGCCGGTTGGCGTCGAACAACTCGTTGAACACCGTCATCTCGACCTGTGCCGTGCCATCGTCGAGCAGGACGATCAGCATCTTGCCGCGTTGCGTCATCTGCGTGCGGATGCCGGTGATCACGCCTGCGATGACCTTGCCGCGCACGTCGCGGCCATAGCCGCCGCCGTTGCCCTGCACTTCCTTCTCCAGCCCGGCGAGCGTGCCCTTGACGAAGCGTCGGACTTCCTCGCGGTAGGCGTCGAACAGGTGGCCCGAGAAGTAATAGCCGAGTGCCTGTTTTTCTTCCTGCAGCGTGCGCTTGGCGCTCCAGCGCGGCTCGTCGACGAGTTCGGGGCCGTGCGCGTCGCCGGCGTCGCCCATCAGGTCGAACAGCGACACCTGGTTGGCGGACTGCTCTTTCTGGTCGGCGGCCTCCATCGCGATCGATACCGACGCCAACAACTGGCCGCGGTTGTCGTTGAGGCTGTCGAAGGCGCCCGCGCGGATCAGTGCCTCGATCGTGCGGCGGTTGACCTGGCGGCGATCCACGCGCTCGCAGAAGTCGAACAGGTTGGTGAATGGCCGTTCCTCGCGCGCGCGCAGGATGTCTTCGATCGCGCCCTGACCCGAGCCCTTGATGCCACCGAGGCCGTAGCGGATGGTCTTCGCATCCGTCGGCGCGAAGCGGTATTCGCTGGCGTTGACGTCGGGCGGCAGCACCGCGATCTTGTTGAGCTTGCAGTCCTCGTAGAGGATCTTGACCTTGTCGGTGTCGTCCATGGCGAGCGACATGTTGGCTGCCATGAATTCGGCCGGGTGGTGCGCCTTCAGCCACGCCGTGTAGTAGGCCAGCAGCGCATAGGCGGCCGCGTGCGACTTGTTGAAGCCGTAGCCCGCGAACTTTTCCATCAGGTCGAAGATGTCGTCGGCCTGCTGCGAAGAGAGCCCGTTCTTGTCGGCGCCCTCGCGGAACATGACGCGGTGCTGCGCCATTTCCTCGGGCTTCTTCTTGCCCATGGCGCGGCGCAACAGGTCGGCGCCACCGAGCGAGTAGCCACCGATGATCTGCGCCATCTGCATCACCTGCTCCTGGTAGACCATGATGCCGTAGGTCTCTTTGAGCACCGGCTCGACGCGCGGATCGGGGTACTCCACCCGCTCGCGGCCGTGCTTGCGGGCGCAGAAGCTCGGAATCAGGTCCATCGGGCCGGGACGATACAACGCCACCAGCGCGATGATGTCCTCGAAGCGGTCGGGCTTGGCGTCCTTCAGCATGCCTTGCATGCCGCGGCTTTCCAACTGGAACACGGCGACCGTGTTGGCCGTCTTGAGGATGTCGAACGCCGGGGCGTCGTCGAGCGGGATATGGCTGCAGTTCCAGTCGGCCTTGCTCGGGTCCAGCCGGCGGATGTAACGCTCGGCCCAGTCCAGGATGGTCAGCGTGGTCAGGCCCAAAAAGTCGAACTTGACGAGGCCCGCGGCCTCCACGTCGTCCTTGTCGTACTGGCTGACGACGCCGCTCATGCCGTCGTTCTGCCCGCCCTGCGTGTACAGCGGGCAAAAATCCGTCAGGCGGCCGGGCGCGATCAGCACGCCGCCGGCGTGCATGCCCACGTTGCGCGTCATGCCTTCGACGCGCTGCGCCAGCTCCAGCAACTGGCGCACCTCTTCCTCGTTGTTCTCGCGCTCGGTGAGCAGCGGCTCTTCCTTCTTGGCTTCCTCGATGGTGACGAGCTTGCCAGGCTTGAACGGAATCAGCTTGGCGATGCCGTCGACGAAGCCGTAGCCGAGGTCGAGCACGCGACCCACGTCGCGCACCGCCGCCTTGGCCGCCATCGTGCCGAAGGTGGCGATCTGCGAAACCGCGTCCTTGCCGTACTTCTCCTTCACATACGTGATCACGCGGTCACGGCCGTGCTGGCAGAAGTCGATGTCGAAGTCGGGCATCGACACCCGCTCCGGGTTCAGGAACCGCTCGAACAGCAGTGCGTACTTGAGTGGATCGAGATCGGTAATGCCCAGCGCGTAGGCGACCAGCGAGCCGGCGCCCGAGCCCCGGCCCGGTCCGACCGGCACGCCGTTGTTCTTGGCCCAGTTGATAAAGTCCGCCACGATCAGGAAGTAGCCGGGAAAGCCCATCTTGATGATCGTGCCGGTCTCGAAATCAAGCCGTGCGTAGTATTCGGGCCGCTTCGATTCGCGCTCCGCCTCATCAGGGAACAACACCGCCAGGCGCTTTTCCAGGCCATCCTTGGCCATGTGGACGAGGTAGTCGTCGAGCGACATGCCGTCCGGCGTCGGAAAGAGCGGCAGGCGCGGCTTGCCCAGCTCCAGCGTCAGGTTGCAGCGGCGGGCGATTTGCACCGCGTTCTCGAGCGCCGACGGGATGTCCGCGAACAGCGCGCACATCTCGTCCTGCGTCTTGAAGTACTGATCGGTCGTGAAGCGGCGCGTGCGGCGCGGATTGGCCAGCAGTTCGCCCTCCGCGATGCAGACCCGGGCCTCGTGCGCCGTGAAGTCATCGGCGGTCATGAACTGCACCGGATGCGTCGCCACCACCGGCAGTTGCATCGAGGCGGCCAGTTGTACGGCCTGCTGCACATAGGCGTCCGTGCCGGGTAGTCCGGCGCGCTGCAGTTCGATGTAGAAGCGCTGCGCGAACACCGTCGACCAGTGCTCGGCCGCGCGGCGGGCGCCCGGCTCGTTGCCGTTGGCGAGCGCCTGGCCCACATCGCCGCCCATTGCGCCCGACAGCGCGATCAGGCCCGTGGCCAGCGGCTGGCCCTCCTCGCCCGGTTCCTCGAACCAGCCCGGCTCGACCTCCGCGCGACCGCGGTGCTGGTTGCCCAGCCACGCGCGCGACAGCAGCGTGCACAGGTTCAGGTAGCCGATGCGATCCTGGACCAGTAGCAGCATGCGCGCGGGCTTGTCGCGATCGTCGGCGTTGGTCAGCCAGACGTCGGCGCCGACGATCGGCTTGACGCCGCCGCCGCGCGCTTCCTTGTAGAAGCGGATCAGGCCGAAGGCGTTGGCAAGGTCCGTCAGCGCGAGCGCGCCCATGCCATCGGCGGCGGCGGCCTTGACGGCGTCATCGAGCCGGACAATGCCGTCGGCGATGGAATATTCGGAGTGAAGGCGAAGGTGAACGAATCGGGGGGCAGACATGGGCGACATTGTACCGGCTTGGACCCCGCGCGAACCCGAGCCTTGCGGCATGCCGGCGCCACGAAAGGCGTCGGATTGCCGATCCGCGTGGTCGGGAATACCCTGTTTCCGCACGCCAACGCGCTATAATTTCGCCTTTCCAATCAGGCAGTTACGGCGCCACATCCCGGCACCCGTCCCGCCTCGTCCGGCCATGCAGATCGTCAACATCTCCGCTTACAAATTTGTCTCACTCAACGACATCGAGACGTTGCGGCCGGACATGCACGCGCGCTGCGAGGCACTCTCCCTCAAGGGCACGATCCTGCTCGCGCCGGAGGGCATCAACATGTTCCTGGCCGGCCCGCGCGAGGCCATCGATGCGTTCATGGGCTGGCTGCACGCCGATGCCCGCTTCGCGGACATCGCGCCCAAGGAAAGCCTGTCGGAGAACCAGCCCTTCAAGCGGATGCTGGTGCGCGCCAAGAAGGAAATCATCACCATGAAGATGCCGCTGATCCGCCCCGAAGACGGCCGCGCGCCGTTCGTGCGGCCGGCGGACCTCAAGCGCTGGCTGGACCAGGGACACGACGACTACGGCCGGCCCGTGGTGATGCTCGACACGCGCAATGCCTTCGAGGTGGCGGTCGGCACGTTTGAGAACGCCGTCGACTACGACATCACCAAGTTCAGCGACTTCCCGCCCGCCGTGGCCGCCCACAGGGCCGACCTGGATGGCAAGACCGTGGTGTCGTTCTGCACCGGCGGCATCCGCTGCGAAAAGGCGGCGATCCACATGCAGGAAGCCGGCATCAAGCATGTCTACCAGCTCGAAGGTGGCATCCTGAAGTACTTCGAGGAAGTCGGCGGCAGCCACTACGACGGCGATTGCTTCGTCTTTGACTACCGCACGGCGCTCAATCCGAAGCTGGAGCCGGCCGGCCCCAAGCAGTGCTTTGCATGCCGCGCCGTGGTCATGCCAGAGGAACAGCAGAGCCCGCACTACGTGGTCGGCAAGAGCTGCCCACACTGCATGGCGGCAGCTGCGGCCTGAACCTGGCCGCGCGGCGGTGCGTCAGGCCGCCAGCAAGTGGTAGAGATTGCGGAGCATTCCCGCGGTCGCGCCCCAGATGAAGCGATGCCCGCCGCCCTCGCGCGGGAACGGCATCGCGTAGAACTGCCGCTCGCCGTCGACCCAGCGCAGCAGGCGCCGCTCGTGGTGCGACGGATCCATCAGGAAGGCCAGCGGCACCTCGAAGACGTCGGCCACCTCGCCCGCGTCGGGGCGCAGTGCAAAGCCCTGCCGAACCAACCCGACCACGGGGCTGACGTGGAACCCCGTTCCCGTGATGTAGTCCGGCAGCGAGCCGAGCACCTCCACGTAGTCACGCGCGAGCCCGACCTCTTCTTCCGTTTCACGTAGCGCCGTGGCGATGCGGTCGGCATCGTAGGTTTCGTGACGGCCGCCGGGAAAACTGATCTGCCCGGCATGCGCGCTGAGGTTGGCGTTGCGTTGCGTCAGCAGTACGGTCAGGCCATCCACCCGCTCCACCAGCGGTACCAGCACGGCCGCCTCGCGCAGGGCGCGGCTGCGGTCGTAGACCCGGGATTCGTCCGTCAGTTCGGGATTCCACGCCGGCGGCGACAGCAGCCGATGGCGGATGAAGTCCGCGCGCAGGCGTGGTGCGGAGAGCGCCTTGTTGTGCGTGTCGGTCGCAATGACGGGGAGGGTTTCGGGATCAAAGGCGGGGCGCATAGCCCTAGAAGTATGACAGATGTCGGCGCTCAGGCACGGTTGAGCGGCCGCCGCGCATGCCTGCCGCCCACGCAAAAAGGGCACCCGAAGGTGCCCTTTCCGAGGAAGCGCCACGCCGGTTGCCCGGCGAGGGTAGCGACCCGCTTACTCGGCGGCAGCCGCCTTGGCGGGAGCGGCCTTGGAGACCAGCTTTTCCTTGATACGTGCGGACTTGCCCGAACGCTGGCGCAGGTAGTACAGCTTCGCGCGACGCACATCGCCACGACGCTTGACTTCAATGCCGGCGATCAGCGGCGAGTACAGCTGGAACGTACGTTCCACGCCTTCACCCGACGAGATCTTGCGCACGATGAAGGACGAGTTCAGGCCGCGGTTACGCTTGGCGATCACCACGCCTTCGTAGGCCTGCACGCGCTTGCGGGTACCTTCCACCACGTTCACGCTGACGATCACGGTGTCGCCGGGTGCGAATGCGGGGATAACCTTGTTCGCGGTCAGACGCGCGATCTCTTCCTTCTCGATCTGCTCGATGATGTTCATCGTTCTTTCTCCTTGACCATCATGCCGGCGTTGTATGCCCCAGGCATTGCCCGGGCCCCGGCAGAGGATGGGGTTTCACCTGGCGGGAGACGTCTCCCGCCCTTCCTTCACCAACCATTCCGACAAGAATTTCTCGTCGGCACGTGTCAGCAAACCTTGCTCGCGAGCCGCCTCGATCAGGTCGGGGCGCTTTCTCGCGGTATTGGCCAGCGCCTGCTGGCGCCGCCACTTTTCAATCTCGGCGTGATGTCCGCCGAGCAGAATATCTGGCACCCGCACGCCCTCGTATTCCTCGGGACGCGTGTAATGCGGACAATCGAGCAGGCCATTGACGAAGCTGTCCTGCACTGCCGACTGGGCATCGCCCAGCACACCCGGCAGGTGGCGCACCACCGCGTCGATCAGCGCCATGGCCGGCAATTCTCCGCCAGACAGGACGAAATCGCCAAGGCTGATTTCCTCGTCCACGCGGCGGTCGATCAGACGTTGGTCGATCGCCTCGTAGCGGCCGCACAGCAGCACCAGTCCGGGCTGTTGCGCGAGCGACATCACCTTCTGGTGCGTCAGCGGCGCGCCTTGCGGCGACATCAGCACCACATGCGGCTGCGCCACTCCGGCCTGAGCCTGCGCCGCGCTTGCCGCGTCGATGGCGTCGTCCAGCGGCTTGGCCAGCATCACCATCCCCGGCCCGCCGCCGTAGGGGCGGTCGTCAATGGTCCGGTAATTGTCGACGGTGAAGTCGCGCGGATTCCAGGTGCGCAGCGCATAGCGCTGCTGCTTGGCTGCCCGGCTGGTAATGCCCCAGTCGGTCAGCGCTCGAAACATCTCGGGAAACAGCGTGATCACATCGAACTGCATCCGCGCCTCCCCGTAACAAAACTGCACTACGACCCCGGGCCGGTCAGGCTCAGTAATCGAGTCCCCAGTCCACCACGATGCGCTTGCCCGCGGTGTCCACGGTGCGCAGGAAGGCGTCGACAAACGGAATCAGCCGCTCGCCAGTCTTGCCGTCGGGCGTTGGATACGCCACCTGGAGAACCTGGTGAGCCCCGTTATCGATGAGGCCGGAGACCTCGCCCAGCGACTCGCCCTGCTCGTTGAACACGGCGCAACCGATGAGATCGACCCAGTAGAATTCGTTTTCTTCCGGCGCCGGGAAGTCCTGGCGGCGGATCCACACGCGGCGGCCCTTGAGCGCCTCGGCCACATTGCGCTCCGAGACACCGGATGCCTGCGCGACCACCGTGCCGCTATGCTCGCGCGACTGCGCGATCTTGACGGCGACGGCCTCGGCGCGCGTTGGCCCGGCATTGCCCAGCAATCCGGACTGCGGCGCCTGCAGCAGCCACCAGCGGCGCGCATGCAGCAACGCTGTCGCATTTTCGGCATGTGGCTGGACCTTGATCCAGCCGCGAATGCCGTAGGCTGCACCGACGTAGCCAACCTCGATGAGGTCGTCGGGCAGGTCGTCGGCATACAACAGCGTCGCGGGCAGCTTTGCCTTCTGCGACTCGCCTTGCGGCCGGTTCAACGGCCGCGGCGCGGCGGCCTGCTTATGTTCCGTCACGTGCGTGCTTCACGCGCCACAAATGGCGCATGATTCAATGATCAGGCAGCGGCCTTGGCGGCGTTCTGCTTGACCAGGCGGGCAACGGTCGGCGACAGTTGGGCGCCAACGCCTTGCCAGTAGGCCAGACGGTCCGCGACAACGCGCAGGCCTTCTTCGCCTTCCGAAGCGAGCGGGTTGTAGAAACCGACGCGCTCGATGAAGCGGCCATCGCGACGGTTACGCGAATCGGTAGCGACGATGTTGAAGAACGGGCGCTTCTTGCTGCCGCCGCGAGCCAGACGGATTACGACCATGGTTAATTCCTCAGAAAAACGGGGTGTTCGAACACGAAACGCAAGAGTATAGCCCAATTCCCGAGCCCAAACAAACACTTAGGCGGTCAACGCGCCACCAGCCCGCGGGCAGCGTGGCAGAATCCGCAACGGGGGAACAAGCCGTGCGCACCACCCTGCACTTCACCATCGCATTCGCCCGCCGCACGGCTTGGGCCTGGCTGGCCTGCCTCGCCTTCGTGGCCGGCGCGCCCCAGGCGCGTGCGGCCGGGCTGCCGGTCGACCAGATTCGGTTGCCGCCGGGCTTTCGGATCGAAGTCCTGAGCCAGGCGGTGCCCGAGGCGCGCGGTATGACACTCTCGCCCGGCGGCACGCTGTTCGTCGGCACCCGGGGCGAAGGCAAAGTCTATGCGATCCCCACGCCGCTCGGGCCGCAGCCCAGGCCCCGCGTGATTGCGAGCGGGCTGACCACGCCCGTGGGCGTGGCCTTTCGCGACGGTGCGCTTTATGTGTCGTCGACGTCCCGCATCGTCCGGCTGGACGACATCGAGTCCCGCCTCGACAACCCGCCGCGCCCGGTTGTGGTGAGCGACCGCTTTCCCACGGAAACGCACCACGGCTGGAAATTCATCGCGTTCGGCCCGGATGGCTATCTGTACGTACCGGTCGGCGCGCCGTGCAACATCTGCGCGCGCGACGAAAGCCGCTACGCCAACATCATGAAACTGCGCCCGGACGGCTCCGACTTGCAGTTGGTCGCCCGGGGCGTGCGCAATACGGTGGGATTCGACTGGCACCCGCGCACGCACGAACTGTGGTTCACGGACAACGGCCGCGACTGGCTCGGCGACGACCAGCCGGATGACGAACTGAACCACGTCACGGCACCCAACCAGCATTTCGGCTTTCCATACTGCCATGCAGGCGACCTTCCCGACCCTGAGTTCGGCAAGGCGCGTCAATGCTCGGAATTCATCCCCCCGGTCGCCAAACTCGGGCCCCACGTGGCCGCGCTCGGCATGCGCTTCTATACCGGCAGCCAGTTCCCCGCCGAGTACCGCCAGAACAACATCTTCATTGCCGAGCACGGCAGCTGGAACCGCAGCGAGCGCATTGGCTACCGCATCGTGCGCGTGGTGCTGGACGACAGCGGCCATGCGGTCAGCCAGCAGGTCTTTGCGCAAGGCTGGCTGCGGGACGGTAAGCCCTGGGGCCGGCCGGTCGACGTGCAGGTCGCGCCGGACGGCTCGCTGCTGGTCAGCGACGACATGGCCGGCGCCATCTATCGCATCCGATACGCGCCATGAACCCCGGCCGCGGGCCGCTTCCGGCCCCGGAATGAGAGCGAAACAATCCGTTACACCGGTAACGGGATTGGCATAGGCGGCCTGTTGGCCCATGCGTACCATGAACCCATCACCTGACTACCTCCACGCGACTGGTTCCTGGATTTCCGCATGCTTGCCCGCTCTCTCCTGCGCGAACTGGTGGCTGGCATCCTCTTGGCCGCGAGCCTGTTCGGCATCGCCGCCGCCAGCCACGCGCAAGTCGCCTTCTGGCAACACGCGCGCCCCGATGGCCGCGACGTGCGACCGGCCCGTCTGCAGGCCGGCGGATGGGAATATGCCAGTATCCGGACCGAGAGCCGGGACCACGTCAAGGCGCAGATTGAACGCATGGAGGCACGTGCCCGCGCCGACGACCGCCTGAGCGGCCGCCCGGCCGTCGCGCCTGCTCGCAACGATGAGCGCAGCCGCCCGGCCGAGCGCGGCAACCAGGGCGACGGCGGACGCGGCAACGACCGCCCGAGCAATGTCGGCCCAGGCTGGCAGGCGCAAGGCCGCGACGGCAACCGGTAACTCCGGCTTCCCCTCCGGCGAGGAACTCACCCCCCTTCCCGGCAGTCTCTTATTTAGTGCGGACCCGCACGCGGGTCCGCACAGGCTGTCGCCCGCTGTATCTCCGAGGCCTCACAGCGTGTCGTGTTGTTGCGGAACGGCAATCCGATTGACGTGCTTCCGCCCCGCACCTCCTGCTCCGGCGTCGACCGCGGGCACAGCCTCCACAATAAGAACTCGTCGAGGTTTGTCATGTCTCCCCTGATGAACGACCTGGCCAGGCACAGTGGCCAGCTGTCGCTATCTGTTGTGTTCATGCTGATCCTGGCGCTGGTGCTGTACGGTGAAACGCATATCAGCGAGCAAGCCCGCGCGTGGGCGGCCACACTGCTCTCCGCAATGCGGCCCTGAGCTCCGGTGGGCCTGGTGGTGCATGAACGATCATCGCGCCGGCGTACAATGAGCGCCGGCGCTCTTTGCACTTGCCTGTTTTCCTGATTGTTTCTTGCGCCGGAACCCGCAGACGAAGCCCATGCCCGCAGCCAGCCAAGCCACTCACGCCCCCCTACCTGTCACACAAGCGCCGCAACGCAAGTCGAAACTGCTGACCGTGGCGCTCGCGTTCGTCGCCGGCGGCCTGGGTGCGCACCGGTTCTACCTGGGCGGGTTGCGCGATACGTTCGGCTGGTTGCACCTGCTGGCCACGCTGGCGGGCACGATCGGCGTCGCGTCGCTGGTGACGGGCGCCGGTTCCACGCCGCTGAACTGGACGTTCGCCATCGCCGGCGGCGCGTCGGTCATCAGCGCCTTCCTGGCCGCCATCGTCTATGGCCTGCGCCCCGACGACAAATGGGATGCCCGCTTCAACACGCACGGCAAGCCGACACGTTCAGGCTGGCCAGTGGTGATCCTGGTGATCCTGTCGCTGCTGATCGGCACCGGCCTCCTGATGGCGGGTCTGGCCATCAGCTTCCAGACGTTCTTCGAGTCACAGGTGGAAGCCGCCCGCGCCCTTTCGCAGTAAGCATCGGGCGCGCGCACGGCGGCCGGCTGCAAACCATGCACTTCGACCTGCTCGACATCGCCGTCTTTGTGCGCGCGGCCGCGCTGGGAAACCTGACCGCAGCGGCACACGACCTCGCCCTCTCGACCTCCACCGCCAGCGCCCGCCTGCGCCGGCTGGAAGAATCGCTCGGCACACGCCTGCTGTATCGCACCACACGCCAGTTGTCGCTGACCGGCGACGGCCAGCAGTTCCTCACGCACGCGGAGCACCTGCTCGCCACGGCGGAGCAGGCCAGGCAGGCGGTCGGACGTGGCGCCGAGGCGCCGCATGGCCAGTTGCGCGTCACGGCGCCCGCCTCGTTCGGGCGGCAGCATCTGTCGCCGGCCATCCCGGCCTTTCTCGCCGCGTATCCCGGCATTACGCTCGACCTGCGCCTGACGGACCAGGTCATCGAACTGGTCGACGCCGGCATCGACGTCGCGCTGCGGATGGGCGTGCTGCCCGACTCCACGCTGGTCGCCAGGCCGCTGGCCCCGAGCCGCCGCGTCATCTGCGCCTCGCCCGCCTATCTCGCCGCGCACGGCGTGCCGCGCCACCCCGAGGATCTGCGCGGGCACAATTGCCTCGTCCTGGCGAACCAGTCCTCGTGGCGCTTCGACACACCGCTTGGCGAAACCGCCGTCTCGGTACGTGGCAACCTGCGCGTGGACAACGGCGAGGTCATCCGCGACGCCGTGCTCGCTGGCCTGGGCATTGCGTTGAAGTCCACCTGGGATATCGGCGCCCACCTGCGGCGCGGCGATCTGCTGACGCTGCTCGACGAGTACCCGGTCATGCCACAGGTTTCGATCTGGGCGATCTATCCGAGCCGCCACCTCGTACCCGCCAAGACGCGGGCCTTTGTCGACTTCTTCGCCCTGCGGTTCGGCTCGCCGCCATACTGGGACCTCGCGGAACACGACGCCGTTCAGCGCTGACCCGCGCCGGCTCGCTTTTCGCCACTAACGGCACCCACGCGCTTTCGCGCCGCGTCAAATCGCCCATACTGGTTAGGCTGGCCAGCAGGCCGGCAACGCATCCGCGGCGACGCGCCATGACCCGGCCGCTGCAAAGGAGAGCAGATGGGAAAGCCAACCTATGAAGAAGGCCGCCTCGCCGCCATTGCGGTCAGGCTGGCGCTATCGTCGGGCCTGCCGGCCACGAGCGCCCGCGCGGCGCTGGAACTGGCGAGTCACATGATCGGCGACCAGTTGGACAGCACCGCTCAGACGAGCGAGCCCCGCGGATCGTCGGAGGCTTTTGCGCCACGCGCAGGCGGGACGAAGCGCGACATATCCAATTCAAAGCGGTTGTAGCGATAGCCGAGCCGGTCGGCCGCCTTGTAGAAACGCTGGCGCAGCACGATGTCGTTCGCATACCCCGCGCGCACTCTCGCGCGGGTGCGGCGCATGAAGATTGTTTTCCACCGCTCGATACTGTATATATATACAGTATATTGAGCTTAGGGAGGCGCCGATGACATCACTTCGCCCAGGACTTCGCAGGGGCAGAGGCGCGCTGTCCAACATTGAATCGAGGTTCGACAACTGGGATAGAGCGCCGGACGACGACGCATTGGCCGCGATTCTGGAACTCGAGGCTGAACGTCCCGCGCCCAAGACAACGGTTGCCATGGAAGACGCAAGATCGATCCTCACGCGCAACCAATCGCCCGACGTTCCGTTCGACCAATCTATTAATGCATATCGGGGATGCGAACATGGTTGCTCGTACTGTTTCGCCCGTCCCACGCACGCCTATCTGGGACTGTCTCCCGGCCTCGACTTTGAGACCAAACTTACCGCGAAGCCAAATGCCGCGACGCTGCTCGAAAAAGAGCTTTCGAAACGCACTTACGCACCCAGCGTCATCGCGCTCGGCACCAATACAGACCCATACCAGCCGATCGAGCGAGACCACCAACTGACTCGCAAGATCCTGGAGGTGCTGGAGGCCTTCCATCACCCGGTAGCCATTACGACCAAGTCGTATCTGGTGACGCGCGACATCGATATCCTCTCGCGGATGGCGCAGAAAGGACTCGCTCGCGTCTACCTCTCGGTCACCACACTGGATGCAGCGCTTGCAAGGAAGATGGAGCCGCGTGCCAGCACCCCGTCCCGACGCGTCGAGGCGATTCGCATGCTGGCAGCCGCCGGGATTCCCACTGGCGTCTTGGCTGCACCCATGATTCCCGCGCTGAACGATTATGAGCTTGAGAATATTTTGACCACGGCGGCGAATGCCGGCGCATCGGCCGCCGCCTATGTCGTGCTTCGATTACCGCTGGAGGTGCGCGACATCTTCATCGAATGGCTGGAGCAGCACTACCCTGGCCGGAAGAATCATGTTCTGAGCATCATCGAGAGCATGCGAGAAGGGAAACACAATGATGCCGAGTTCGGCCGACGAATGCGCGGATCAGGGATATTCGCTGAGTTGATTGGCAAGCGGTTCGAGCTCGCCTGCAAGAGACTCGGCCTGAATCATGAACGCAGCAAGCTCCGGACCGACCTGTTTTGTGTTCCCATCGCGCCGTCGCCCCAGGGCAGCTTGTTCTGAATCCGCTGCGTTCCAAGTAGAACCTCGAATCAGGATTCCGATGCCACGGGCGCTGCGTCCGCCTCGGCTGCCACCATCAGCAGCACTGCGTCGCGCTTGTCCAGCAAATGTTGGCGCAGGATCGCCGCCAGGCGCTTGCCGTCACGCGCTTCCAGCGCCACCAGCATTTCGTCGTGGTCATGAATGGCGCTGTCCCACTTCGATTTCTGGAAGTTCGAGCGGAATCTCAGGGCCTGCAGCCTACGGTTGACGGCCAGGTAGGTCTGGCGAAGCGCGGCATTGCGAGCGGCCTGGTTGATCCGGTCATGAATCTGCCGGTTGCAGTCGTAGTAGCCGGACAGGTCCTCCTGCGCGCGGCAAGCCAGCATGGTGTAGTGCAAGGCCTTGAGCTCGGCGAGCTCGACAGCTGTCATGCGTTCGCAGGCCAGTTCGCCCGAGAACGCCTCCAGGCCACTCATCAACTCGAAGGTATCCCGAATCTCCGTGGCGGAAAGGCTGGCGACCGTGGCGCCGCGATTGGGCGAAATCTCAATCAGCCCCTCGGCGGCGAGCACCTTCAGCGCCTCGCGCAGGGGTGTGCGGGAGATGCCAAGCGTTTCGCACAGCTCTCGCTCATTGAGCTTGGTGCCGGACTTCAGCACCCCCTCGACGATGAAGTCGCGCAGGTGACCCACCACCGTGTCATGCAAGCGTTGCCGCGCAACCTTCGGCAGCACGGAAGCGAGTGACGTATCGGCGGATGACAAGGAATCTTGCATGCAAAGTCCAAATTTTGTTGTTTGCGGCAATTCTAGCAGACGCTTAACACATTGCCGTCAAGACGCAAGTGGGGCTGAATCGGGGTAAACACTGCGTATTTTCCTGCTCTGAACCTCTTCCATTGCCGCGCGCTCCTGCTAAAGTATTTTGAATGCAAAATTCAATAGGAGGAGCAAATGCTGAAACTCGACTTCCATCCCGCCGGCCGCCATTTCCTGCAGATCCCCGGACCCAGCCCGGTGCCAGACCGTATCCTCAGAGCCATCAGCTACCCGACCATTGACCACCGAGGTCCGGAGTTCGGGGCGTTGGGCCTGAAGGTGTTGGCGGACATCCGCAAAATCTTCAAGACCGAACACCCTGTTGTGATCTATCCAGCATCCGGAACGGGCGCCTGGGAGGCGGCGCTGTCCAATACGCTGAGCCCCGGCGACACGGTGCTGATGTTCGAGACCGGCCACTTCGCCACGCTCTGGAAAAAGATGGCCGAAAAGCTCGGCGTGCGTCCGGAATTCCTGGGCCTGCCGGGCATCGAGGGTTGGCGCCACGGTGTCCAGGCCGACATGATCGAGGCCCGACTGCGCCAGGACAGCGGCCATGCCATCAAGGCAGTCTGCGTGGTGCATAACGAGACCTCAACTGGAGTCACTTCGGATATCGCCGCCGTACGGAAGGCCATCGATGCGGCGGGACATCCGGCCCTGCTGATGGTCGACACGATCTCCGGCCTGGCATCCGCCGACTATCGCCACGACGAGTGGCGCGTGGACGTGACCGTCTCGGGTTCACAGAAAGGTCTGATGCTGCCGCCGGGCATCAGCTTCAATGCCTTGTCACCCAAGGCCATCGAAGTCGCTAGGACCGCCCGGCTGCCACGCAGCTTCTGGGACTGGGAAGAGATCATTGCAATGAACGAGACCGGCTACTGGCCCTACACGCCCAGCACGAACCTGCTCTATGGCCTGTCGGAAGCGCTGGACATGATTTTTGAAGAAGGGCTGGACAACGTCTTCGCGCGCCACCAGCGCCTCGCCGAGGCATGCCGCCGCGCGGTGCGTGCGTGGGGCCTGGAGATCCAGTGTGCGGACCCGGCCGTCTACAGTCCGGTGCTGACCGGCGTGATGATGCCCGACGGCATCGACGCCGACGCCGTGCGCCGGGTCATCTATGACCGCTTCAATATGTCGCTCGGTGCGGCGCTGGGCAAGATGAAGGGCCGGATGTTCCGCATCGGCCACCTCGGCGACTGTAACGACCTCACGTTGATGGCCACGCTGGCCGGTTGCGAGATGGGACTGAAAATATCAGGCGTCCCGATTGCCTCCAGCGGCGTTGCGGCGGCCATGGACTATCTCGCGACCCACGCGAGCCCCATTCCACTACGGGCCGCCGCCTGACGCAAGCCGCCGGCTCCTGCGATCGCGGCGAGCGCCAGCTCGCACTGCAAGGCCGGGGAGGGCCTTGCAGCCAGATGGTTGGCGCAACCACCGCGCGCGCGGTCACAGGCTCCGGCGGTATTGACCCGGTCCACATGGCACTGATCGCCATCCGGATCGGCGCAGCAGCACTGATGTACCTGACAATACAAAAGGAGACGCTGTGGAAACTACCCTGCAGGCCGGGGCAAAGGTGAGTTCGTACGAAGACGCGGTGTATCGCAAGGTAAGCTGGCGCCTCGTACCGTTCCTGATGCTTTGCTTCCTCATTGCCTATCTCGACCGAGTCAACGTCGGCTTTGCCAAGCTCCAGATGTCCCAGGACCTTGGCTTCAGCGAAACCGTCTACGGCCTTGGCGCCGGCATTTTCTTCATCGGATACTTCCTGTTCGAGATACCCAGTAACCTGGCGCTCCACCGGTTCGGCGCCAAGGTCTGGATCGGCCGCATCATGGTGACATGGGGCCTGCTGTCCGCCTGCTTCGTGTTTGTGGAGACCCCGACTGCCTTCTACCCCCTGCGTTTTCTGCTGGGCCTGGCCGAAGCGGGCTTCACGCCCGGCATCGTCTACTACCTGTCCTGTTGGTATCCGTCGCACCGGCGCGCCAAGATCATGGCGATCTATTGCATGGGCTCGCCGCTGTCCGGCATCATCGGCAACCCGCTGTCCGGCTTCCTGATTGGCAGCATGGGCGGCATCGCGGGCTGGGCAGGCTGGCAGTGGATGTTCTTCATTGAAGCCGTGCCTGCCGTGTTGCTCGGCATTGCCTGCTTCTTCTACCTGGACAGCTCCATATCCAAGGCCAAATGGCTCAGTGACGACGAGAAGCAGGTGCTCGAGTTGGCCAAGGCGGAGGACAACAAGGCGGCAGGCCCCGAGGAGCGCGTGGGCAAGGTCTTCACCGACCCGCGTGTCTGGCTGATCAGCCTGATCTGTTTCTGCTATGTCACCGGCCAATACGGCATTACGCTCTGGCTGCCCACGTTCATCAAATCGACAGGTGTCTCCGACCCGCTGCATATCGGCCTGCTGAGCGCGATCCCGTATATGGCGGCCATCGTCACCATGTACGTCTTCGCCAAAAGCGCCGACAAGCATCGGGAACGGCGCTGGCACCTGATCGTGCCCTGCATGATGGGCGCCATCGGCTTCCTGGCCCTGCCCTGGATCATGCACAGCACGGCGCTCTCGCTGGTGTTCCTGTCGATTGCCGCGGCCGGCATCCTGACATGTTCGCCGCTGTTCTGGTCACTGCCCACCGCCTTCCTCAGTGGCGCGGCAGCGGCCACGGCCATCGCCATGAGCAACTCCATCGGCAACCTGGCCGGCTTTACCAGCGGCTACATGATCGGGTATCTCCGCGACGTGACCCAGAGCGGCACCAGTGCGTACTACATGATCGCGGGCATGCTCATCCTCGGCGCGTTCGCCATCTGGACCTTGCCGGCCAGGCTGGTCAACCGGTAGCACAGGCGGGGAGCGGCATGCCGCTCCCCAAGGACTCAACACCCCGGCGCCCTGCGCCTCGGGTGCAAGGAAAGCAAACATGGAACCAACCATCGAATCCGGCATCAGCGTCATGGAGGCCACCGTGTCCGGCGTGCACGCCGCCATGCGTTGCGGCCGGCTGACCGCGCGCCAACTGGTGCAAAGCTACCTGGACCGGATTGCGGCCTTTGACAAGAGCGGCCCCCGCATCAACAGCGTGTTGCAACGCAATCCGCAAGCGCTGGCGGAAGCCGACCGCCTGGACGCACACGCCGCGGCACGACCATCCGCCCCGCTTGCGCCATTGCATGGCATTCCCGTGCTGATCAAGGACAACATCGAATGCGCCGGCGTCGAGACGACCGCAGGCGCGCGTTGCCTGCAGGACAATCTTGCAATGACGGATGCCTTCGTCGTACGCAAGTTGCGCGAGGCCGGCGCCATCGTGCTGGCCAAGACCAACCTGCACGAGCTTGCCTCGGGCGGCGAGACCGTCAGCACGCTGGGCGGGCAGACCCTGAACCCCTATGATCTGACGCGAACGCCGGGTGGCTCCAGCGGCGGTACCGCCGCAGGTATCGCGGCCAACTTCGGCCTGCTCGGCATCGGCACGGATGGCATCAACTCGATCCGCTCGCCCGCTTCGGCGAACAACCTCGTCGGCCTGCGCCCGACCATGGGACTGGTCAGCCGCACCGGGCTGGTCCCTTGCGGCCTGACGCAGGACACCATCGGGCCGATCACGCGAACCGTCGCCGATGCCGCGATCCTGCTCGACATCATTGCCGGCCACGATCCGGCCGATCCGGTTACCAGCCAGGGGGCACCGCATATCCCGCCCAGCTACACCGAAGGACTGGCTCCGGACGGGCTCAAAGGCGCACGCATCGGCGTGCTGCGCTCCTTTTTTGGCGAAGGGCCCGAGCATCGCGCCGTCAATGCCGTGATGCAAGTCGCGCTCGCCACCATCCGGGCACAAGGTGCCGAACTTGTTGAGATCGACGAAGCGATCCACCCCGACGCGCTGTTGGCGGACACGCTGGTACACCTCTACGAAATGAAAGGCGATCTCGATGGCTACCTTGCCAAGGTGCCCGCCAGCGTGCCGGTCCGGTCCATGGAAGACCTCATCACGTCAGGGAGCGTGCATCCCGGCGTCACCGGAACGCTGAAGAGCGCCATGGCGCTGGCCGGCAACGAGACGGCGTACCGCGAACGACTGCAACGTCAGCAAGCCTTGCGCGAGCGCATCCTCGGGTTGATGGCGAGACACCGTCTCGATGCGCTGGCGTTTCCGCACCAGCGCCGCCTGGTGGTACCCGTGGCCCAGGCCCAGGCCGAGCGCAATGGTGTGCTGGCGTCTGCCACGGGCTTCCCGGCAATCGTCATCCCGGCAGGCTTCTCCGAGCCGGACGCCAACGCCCCGCAAGGTGTCCCGGTCGGCCTGGAACTCTTCGGCCGACCATTTTCGGAAGCCGTTTTGTTGCGCCTGTCGTATGCGGCAGAGCAAGCACTGCGGGCACGCCACCCCCCTCTGTGTGCGCCAGCGCTGACATAGCGCCGCGTCGCAGCCGTACTTTCATCACTGCTCTATTCCAATGCCGGTCAACGATGCCGGCGGCAAGTTTGCGGACACACCGTGACTGACCTCATTCCGAGGAGGAGACAACATGGGCGCAGAAGTGAATGTTCAATCGTCGAGTTCCCCCCAGCAGCACGAACTCGACCGGGCAATGGATGGCATCGGTGTTACCGCTGCCCACAAGAAGATCATCTTCCTGATCATGCTGGGCGTGATGTTCGATGTCTTCGAGCAGAACGCCGTTGGCCTGGTGGGACCCATCCTGCGTGAGCAATGGGGCATATCGATTGCGCAAATAGGCTTTCTCAATACGCTGACATTCAGCGCCGCCGCGCTGGGACGCGTGGCATCGGGCTATATCGCCGATCGCCACGGGCGTCGCGCCATGTTGAACGCCAACCTGCTGCTGTTCACCCTGGGCGCCATCATCTGCGCGCTCGCCCCCAACTATGCGGTGCTCGCGGCGGGCCGGTTCATCGTCGGCATCGGGTTGGGCGGTGAGATTTCCGTTGCCGTAACGATCCTTGCCGAGCTGTGCTCTACCCGCTTTCGCGGCTCCGCGGTCGGCTTTGTCAGTGTCGGCAGCGGCGGCCTGGGCAATATGCTGGCGCCCGCCTTCGGACTGGCGGTGTTCGCCATGTTCCCCGGACCGGACAGCTGGCGCTGGCTGTTCGGCTGCCTGGTGGCACCGGCCATCTTTGTCGTGTTCTACCGCCGGTTCATTCCCGAGACCCCGCGCTTCCTGCTGTCCAAGGGACGGGTGGATGAGGCGAACCGCGTGCTCTCCGGCCTGGCTTCCGGGCGCCTGGGCAAGCTACGTGGCGAGCCGACGCAATACATCAAGCATGCCATCCAGGACGAATCGCCACGCACCCGGGTACGGCTGCGCGATGTCTTCCGGGGCCGGCTGGGCCGGCGAACGATCGCGTTGGGCATTGCGGTGTCGATGACGTATGGTGCGCAGATCTCGGTGCTGACACTGATGCCCACCATCCTGATGTCGCAGGGCTATACCATTTCCAAAAGCCTGCTGTTCACGATGGTGATGCAAAGCGGGAGCCTGTTCGGCGCGCTGGCGGCAGCGTATTGCGGCTATCACTTTCCACGCAAACGCGTGCTGACCATTGGCGCCGGACTGGCATGTGCGGCAGGGCTAAGCTTTGGCTTCCTGACGTTCAACGTGGGACTGGTGCTGCTGTTCGGGGCTTGCTTTACGTTCTGCGTGGTGCTGTTGAACACCTCGATCTGGATCTTTGCCCCCGAGCAATATCCCACCGATGCCCGTGCATTCGGCACATCCCTCATTCTCGCGCTGGGTACGCTGGCCGGTGCGCTGACACCGCTGGTAAGTGGCCGTGTGTTTGAAACCTACGGCGTGGGCGGCATGTTCAGCATGCTGGCCGCGATGTACGCGGTGTTCGCGCTGAGCGTACAGTTTGCGCCGGAGACGTTTGGCCGGCCCATGGGTGAACCCGAGGACGAGCCGGAACCGGTCGTCGGCACAGGTACTGCCAGCGCCAGCGGATCGTGATTTCCAGATCGACATGAACCCCATCCTACTCATCAACCCAAATACGTCGCAGGCCACCACGCAGATGATGCTGGAGATTGCGCGCTCCAGTCTGGGCGGAAGTGCAGAAATCCGCGGCCTGACCATGGAAACCGGCGTGCCCATGATCGTCGAGGAAGACGATCTACGGGTCGCCGCGGACGTGGTCGGCGCACTGGATGTGGGCAGTTGCTGCGGGGTCATCGTCGCCGCTTTTGGCGATCCCGGCATCGAGGCGCTTCGGCGCAGACTGACGGTGCCGGTCGTAGGCATCGGGGAAGCGGCCATGCGCGAGGCTGCGCAGCATGGCCGCTTCGGCATCGCCACGACCACACCGGCATTGGCCGCTTCCATCGAACGGAAAGTCCGGCAGCTTGGCCTGGAAGCCAGCTTTACGGGGACGCGATTCACGCCCGGTGATCCTTCTCTGCTTGGACAGGATCCCGAAGCGCTGGAGACGGCATTGGCCGCCGCCGTCCAGGCGTGCATAGCGTCCGATGGCGCACAGGCAGTCGTCATTGGCGGCGGGCCGCTTGGTCGCGCAGCCCAGGCACTTGGCCGGCGATTCGCCATACCCGTGATTGGTCCGGTGTCAGCCGCGTGCCGCGCCATCTTGCGCACCGTGGATGACCACTGACCTGCCATGGCTTCCATCCGTTTCCAACAATATCTCTGATATGAATACCCACCAAATCGATCTCGTCGCACAAACCCTGATCCGTGCACGACACGAGCAACAGTGCGCCGACGCGCAGCCATTCGCAAACGCGCTGACAACGCCCGACGAATCGTATGCCGTGCAGGCGAAAGTTGCCGCAGCCTTTGGGTGGCAGACCTCCGGGCCTGGATACTGGAAATCCGGCGGACCATCCCGTCAGGCCCCGTTGACGCACGCGCAACTTCCCGTAGAGGGCGTCTGGAACAGCCCGGCGCAGGCCGGGAACTGGAACTTCGCCTGGCGTGGCATCGAGGCCGAGATTGCCCTGCGCCTCGGTCGCTCGGTAGGCGCGGCGGAAGCGGCCGCCCTGGACTACGACAAGGCTGCGGCACTGGTCGATGCCATGACGGTCTCGATCGAAGTCGTGGATTCGCGCTGGCAACAGTACACCGACGCCCCTGCGCTACTGAAGCTCGCTGACTTGCAGGCCCACGGCGCGCTGGTGCTCGGCGAGTGGCGTCCCTACGAGGCGCGCGACTGGGCCTCGCAACGCTGCCATGTACGAATTGGGGCGCAAAGCTTCGAGCGCCGTGGCACCCATGCCCTGGGCGACCCGGCGTATGGGCTAATGGCCTGGCTCAGACACGCCACGCGCGATGGTAGCGATGTGGAAGCCGGCACCACGGTCACCACCGGCACCTGGGTCGGCATTCTGCCCGCTTCGGCTGGCGATCTGGTGACGGTGGAATTCGACGGCATCGGCCAGGCCTCGATCCAGTTCTGACGAGGGCAATCGCCCTTCACTCCCCCAGCCCACTGGCAGCAATCGCCAGGCATGGCCACGTGTATGGACACCCCGGCGCCGACGGCGCCGGATGCGGGCTCGCCCAGTCAGGTTTGCTGCCCCTTGTCGTCCACCGAGATGGCCAGTGTCTCCTTGATCTCTTCCATCACCACATAACTCTTGGACTGCGCGGCGCCCGGCAACTGCAGCAGGATGTCGCCCAGCAAGCGCCGATACTCGCCGATCTCGCGGATGCGCGCCTTGATCAGGTAATCGAAGTCCCCGGACACGAGGTGGCATTCCAGCACCTCCGGAATCCGCGATACCTCGCGCCGGAACTGCTCGAACATATTGCCCGACTTGTTGCCGAGCGAAATCTCCACGAACACCAGCAACGCGCTGCCCAGCAGGGCCGGATTGAGCCGCGCGAAGTAGCCCATGATGACGCCGTCGCGCTCCATGCGCTTGACCCGCTCGATGCAGGGGGTGATGGTCAGGCCCACAGCCTCGGCGAGGTCTTTCATGGACATGCGGCCGTCGGCCTGCAACAGGCCCAGGATCTTCCGATCCAGGCGGTCGAGGCTACGGACAGGCTGCCGGCTCGTTCTCATGACTTATTCCTATTTTTCAGCAAATTTCGGTAACTATGACTGTATCAGTTTCAATAGCATAGACACAATTCCTTCATAGACCTGACATTACAGTTGGGAGCCCCCGAAATGCGCGTTCTCGTACTTGGCAGCGGCGTCATTGGCGTCAGCAGTGCGTGGTATCTGGCCAAGGCCGGTCACGAGGTCACCGTCATCGATCGCGAGGCCGCGCCGGCCCAGGGCACCAGCTTTGCCAACGCCGGGCAGATTTCCCCCGGCTACGCGTCGCCGTGGGCCGCGCCCGGCGTCCCGCTCAAGGCCATCAAGTGGATGTTCCAGGAGCACGCGCCGCTGACGATCCGCCCCGACGGCACGCTGTTCCAGTTGCAATGGATGTGGCAGATGCTGCAGAACTGCAGCGCCGAGCGCTATGCCGTGAACAAGGAACGCATGGTCCGTCTGGCCGAGTACAGCCGCGACTGCATCCGCGCGCTGCGCGCCGAGACCGGCATCGAATACGAAGGCCGCCAACAAGGCACGCTGCAGGTGTTCCGCACCGACGCGCAGTTGAACGACGCCGCCAAGGACATCGCCGTACTGGAAGACGCAGGCGTGCCCTACCAGTTGCTCTCGCGCGAGGAACTCGCCGCGAGCGAACCGGCGCTCGCCGCCGTCAGCCACAAGCTGGCCGGTGGCCTGCGCCTGCCAAATGATGAAACTGGCGACTGTCAGATGTTTACCCAGCATCTGGCCGCCATGGCGCAATCGCTTGGCGTGCAGTTCCTCTACAACCGCTCGATCGACAGCCTGCTGACGCAGGGCGACGCCGTCACCGGCGCCGTGGTCGGCGGCGAGCCGATGTTCGCCGATGCCGTGGTCGTCGCGCTGGGCAGCTGGACGACGCCGTTCGTGAAGCACTTCCTGCCGGGCCTGTCCAACCTGCCCGTGTATCCGCTGAAGGGCTACTCGATCACCGTGCCGATGACCGACGCGGCGCGCAGCCCTGTCTCCACGGTGCTGGACGAGACCTACAAGGTCGCCATCACCCGCTTCGACGACCGCATCCGCGTGGGCGGCATGGCGCAGATCGTCGGCTACGACCGCTCGCTGGACCCGGCCAAACGCCGCACGCTGGAGCACGTGGTCACCGACCTGTTCCCGGGCGCCGGCGATGTCGGCCGCGCCACCTTCTGGGCCGGCCTGCGCCCGATGACGCCGGACGGCACGCCGGTTGTCGGCCCCACCCCGGTGCGTGGCCTGTGGCTGAACACCGGCCACGGCACGCTCGGCTGGACGATGGCCTGCGGCTCGGGCAAGCTGCTCTCCGACCTCGTCTCCGGCACGTCGCCGGCGATCCGCGCGGACGACCTCTCCGTCGCCCGCTATCTCAAGCCCGCGCGTGGCCATGCGGCACCGCGGCCTGCCGTGGCCTGAGATCACCACGAAAACAAAGCGCCGCGAACTCAATGAAAAAAGCGACCCCGAAGGGTCGCTTTTTTATTCCCGTCGAACGGAATCGCGTCCGCTCAGAACTGCTCCGGCGACAACGCGTTGACCGGCGCGGCGCCACCGACGATGGCATCGCGCAGCCCCTCCGCCTGCGACAGGATGTGCTCGGCGTAGAAATGCGCGGTGGCGATCTTGGCGTCGTGGAACGCGGGATCTTCCGTCCGCTTGGCATCGGCGGCCAGCATTGCGCGCGCCATCTGCCACCCCGAGAACACGATGCCGCACAGCCGCAGGTAAGGAACGCTGCCCGCGAACACCGCGTTGGGGTCGGCCTTGGCATTGGCGACCACGAAATCGACGACGGCCTCCAGCGCCGCGCGGCCTTTGGCCAGTTGCGCCTGCACTGCCTGGAACGCGGCGCAACCGTGCTTGCCAAGCGCGGCCTCGGTGTCGGCGATCTGCGCGCAGATCGCACGCGCCGTGGCACCGCCGTCGCGCACCGTCTTGCGGCCGATCAGGTCGTTGGCCTGGATGGCCGTCGTGCCCTCGTAGATCGGCAGGATGCGCGCGTCACGGTAGTGCTGGGCGGCGCCGGTCTCCTCGATGAAGCCCATGCCGCCGTGCACCTGCACGCCGAGGCTGGTCACGTCGATGGAGAGCTCGGTGCTCCAACCCTTGACCACCGGCACCATGAACTCGTAGTACGCCTGGTTCTGCCGGCGCACGGCCTCGTCCGGATGCTGGTGCGCGGCATCGCTGGCCGCCGCGGCCACGTAGGCCACGGCGCGGGCGCCTTCGGTCAGCGCGCGCATGGTCATCAGCATGCGCTTGACGTCCGGGTGGTGGATGATCGTCACCGCCTCGCGCGCCGAGCCATCGACCGGCCGGCTCTGCACGCGTTCGCGCGCAAAGGCCACGGCCTGCTGGTAGGCACGCTCGGACACCGCAATGCCTTGCATGCCGACCGAGAAGCGGGCGGAGTTCATCATGATGAACATGTACTCCAGGCCGCGATTCTCTTCGCCGACCAGCGTGCCGATCGCACCGCCGTGGTCGCCGAACTGCAGCACCGCCGTCGGGCTGGCCTTGATGCCCAGCTTGTGCTCGATCGACACGCAGTGCGCATCGTTGCGCGCGCCCGGCGTGCCATCCGCGTTCACCATGAACTTGGGCACGATGAACAGCGAGATGCCCTTGACGCCTTCCGGAGCATTCGGCGTGCGCGCCAGCACGAGATGGACGATGTTCTTCGCCATGTCGTGCTCGCCGTAGGTGATGAAGATCTTGGTGCCGAAGATCTTGAAGGTGCCATCGCCCTGCGGCTCCGCGCGCGTGCGCACGGCCGCCAGGTCCGAGCCCGCCTGCGGCTCGGTCAGGTTCATCGTACCGGTCCACTCGCCGGAGATCAGCTTCGGCAGGAAGGTGGCCTTCTGCTCGTCCGAACCTGCGGTGAGCAGCGCCTCGATCGCGCCGTCCGTCAGCAGCGGGCACAGCGCGAACGACAGGTTCGCGCTGTTCAGCATCTCGTTGCAGGCCGTGGCGATCAGCTTGGGCAGGCCCTGGCCGCCGAATTCCTGCGGATGCAGCACGCCTTGCCAGCCGCCCTCGCCAAACTGGCGGAAGGCGTCCGTGAAGCCGGGCGTGGTGGTCACGACGCCGTCTTTCCAGCTGCTCGGATCGATGTCACCGGCGCGGTTGAGCGGCGCGACCACCTGTTCGTTGAATTTGGCGGCCTCTTCCAGCACGGCCTGCGCCGTCTCCGGCGTGGCTTCCTCGTAGCCAGGCAGCCGGCTGACGGCTTCAAGGCCGGCGAGCTCGTTCATCACGAACTGCATGTCCTTGAGCGGTGCGCGGTACGTCATGGATGTCTCCCGATGTGTGTAAAAAAAGCCGTTCGCGGGAGGGTTACGTTACCCCGCCCGGAACGGCTTGTCCTCGCATGCCCGGCCGGTGGCCGGCGAGTGATCAGCCCAGCGCCGCGACCAGTTCAGGCACGACGGTGTTCAGGTCGCCCACGAGGCCATAGTCAGCCACCGAGAAGATCGGGGCTTCGGCATCCTTGTTGATCGCGACGATCACCTTGGAGTCCTTCATCCCGGCCAGATGCTGGATCGCGCCGGAGATGCCGACGGCGATGTACAGCTGCGGCGCGACGATCTTGCCGGTCTGGCCGACCTGGTAGTCGTTCGGCACGAAGCCGGCGTCCACGGCGGCACGCGAGGCGCCCAGCGCGGCACCCAGCTTGTCGGCCAGCGGCGTCAGCACCTTGGTGTAGTTCTCGCCCGAGCCCACGCCACGCCCACCCGAGACGATGATCTTGGCGGCGGTCAGTTCCGGGCGGTCGCTCTTGGCGACTTCGCGCGAGACGAACTGCGAGACGCCCGCATCGGCCACGGCCGGCAGGTTTTCGACGGCGGCCGAACCGCCTTCGGCGGCAGCGGCATCAAAGGCCGTGCCGCGCACGGTGATGACCTTGATCTTGTCGGCCGACTTCACGGTGGCAATGGCGTTGCCGGCGTAGATCGGACGCTCGAAAGTGTCCGGCGCATCGACCTTGGAGATTTCCGAGATCTGCGCAACGTCCAGCCGGGCGGCCACGCGCGGCAGGATGTTCTTGCCGTACGGGGTGGCGGGCGCCAGGATGTGGCTGTAGTCGTTGGCAATGGCCAGCGCCTGGTCGGCAATGTTCTCGGCCAGGCCGTCACCGAAGTAGGCGGCATCGGCCAGCAGCACCTTGGCAACGCCAGCGATCTTGGCGGCTGCAGCGGCGGCGGCGGCGGCGTTGGCGCCGGCCACCAGCACGTGGACATCGCCACCGCATTGGGCGGCAGCCGTCACGGTGTTCAGCGTGGCGGCCTTGATGGATTGATTGTCGTGTTCAGCAATGACGAGTGCAGTCATGTTCTCTCTCCCCGCGCTCAGATGACTTTGGCTTCGTTCTTCAGCTTCTGCACCAGCGTGGCGACGTCCGGCACCATCACGCCCGCGCTGCGCTTGGCCGGCTCGACGACCTTGAGGGTCGCCAGGCGCGGCTTCACGTCTACGCCGAGGTCTTCCGGCTTGACGGTGTCCAGCGGCTTCTTCTTGGCCTTCATGATGTTCGGCAGCGTGACGTAGCGCGGCTCGTTCAGGCGCAGGTCGGTGGTCACCACGGCCGGCAGCTTGACCGACAGGGTTTCCAGGCCGCCGTCGACTTCGCGGGTCACCGAGGCGCGGCCATCGGCCACCACCACCTTCGAGGCGAACGTGGCTTGCGGCAGGCCGGCCAGCGCGGCCACCATCTGGCCGGTCTGGTTGGAGTCGTCGTCGATCGCCTGCTTGCCCAGGATCACCAGTTGCGGCTGTTCCTTGTCGATCAGCGCCTTGAGCAGCTTGGCCACGGCCAGCGGCTGCAGGTCTTCGTTCGATTCGACCAGGATGCCCCGGTCGGCGCCGATGGCCATGGCGGTGCGCAGGGTCTCCTGGCACTGTGCCACGCCGCACGACACGGCAATCACTTCCGTGACCACGCCAGCTTCTTTCAGGCGCACGGCCTCTTCCACGGCGATTTCGTCGAACGGGTTCATGCTCATTTTTACGTTGGCCAGATCGACGCCGGTGCCGTCCGACTTCACACGGACCTTGACGTTGAAATCCACCACCCGCTTGACTGCGACGAGTACTTTCATGCGCTCACTCCACTGATAGCTGATAGTCAGAAATTTAGTTCGCTCGCCATTATAACCACCGGGTCGGCGGCGATTCTGTTTTTCGAACGATCGTACTATTTTACAGGCGAAGAATTGCCGGGCATAGCCCGGCAACCCCTGAATTTCCGTCCATTGTGCCGCAGGATGCCCTGCGCGCACAGCGGTTTGGATGAAACCCTCGACTTACCAGGCGGTGATTACCGAGTCCTTGTAGGTCGAAGTGATGTATTGCTTGATTTCCGGCGAGTGGTACGCCTTCACCAGCTTGGCCACCCAGGGCTTGCCCTTGTCGGCCTCGCGGATGGCGATCAGGTTGGCGTACGGGCCCTTGGGACCTTCCATCGCGATGGCGTCGCGGGTCGGAGACAGGCCGGCCGACTCTGCATAGTTGCCGTTGATGGCGGCAGCGTCCAGGTCGTCCAGCGAGCGCGGCAGTTGCGCGGCGTCCAGTTCGACGATCTTGATCTTCTTCGGGTTGCTCACGATGTCGAGCGGCGTGGCCTTCAGGCCGGCGTCCGCCTTCAGCTTGATCAGGCCCTTGCTCTGCAGGAGCAGCAGGCCGCGGCCACCGTTGGTCGGGTCGTTCGGCACGCCAACGCGCGCACCCGGCTTGATCTCGTCGAGCGACTTGATCTTCTTCGAGTACACGCCCATCGGGAAGGTCACGGTAAAGGCCACGTTCGTGAACTTGTAGCCGCGGTCCTTCATCTGCGCTTCCAGGTACGGCAGGTGCTGGTAGCTGTTGGCGTCGAGGTCGCCGGCAGCCAGCGCCGCGTTCGGCTGGACGTAGTCGCTGAATTCCACCACCTGGATGTTCAGGCCGTCCTTGGCCGCCACCTTCTTCACCTGCTCCATGATCTGGGCATGCGGGCCGCCGGTCACGCCGATCTTGATCGGCTTTTCCTGGGCGATGGCGCCGCCGGCCAGCGTGGCGCCAAGCGCGGCGCCGAGGATCCATTGGAGCAAATTGCGACGTTGCATGAGTTGTCTTCCTTGTTGTTTCTGATGGATAGGTGAAGGGGTCTGACGCGGCGGCTGCGCCGGTCAGCGGTGGCTGATGCGGCGGACGAGCCAGTCACCGAAGCTCTGCACGGCCTGCACGAACACGATCAGGATCACCACCACCGCCACCATCACCTCCGTGATGTAGCGCTGGTAGCCATAGCGGATGCCGAGGTCGCCCAGGCCGCCACCGCCGATCGCGCCGGCCATGGCCGAATAGCCGACCAGGCTCACGAACGTGATGGTCAGCCCCGCGACGATGCCGGGCATGGCCTCGGGCAGCAGTACCTTGCGAACGATCTGGCCGGTAGTCGCGCCCATCGACTGCGCAGCCTCCACCAGGCCCTTGTCGACCTCGCGCAGCGCGGCCTCGACCAGCCGCGCGATGAACGGGATGGCGGCGATCGTCAGCGGCACGATCGCGGCGGTGGTGCCGATCGACGAGCCCACGATGAAGCGCGTGAACGGAATCACCACCACCAGCAGGATGATGAACGGCACCGAGCGCACCGCGTTGACGATCACGCCCATGACACGATTGAACAGCGGATGCGACACCACGCCGCCCTCGTTGGTCAGGTGCAGCAGCACGCCCAGCGGCACGCCGAACAGCGCGCCCACCACGCCGGAGATGCCAACCATCAGCAGCGTCTCGGTGAACGAGCTCAGGAACAGGTCAATCATTTCAGACCACATGCTCGATCTCCTCCACCACGACGCCCTGCTGCTGCAAATATTCCATGGCGGCCCGCACGTCGGCGATATCGCCCGTCGCCATGATCGCCAGCGAGCCAAACGCCTGCCCCTGGATCTCGTCGATATGGCCGTGCAGGATGTTGAAGTCCAGCCCGTAGCGCCTGATGGCCTGGGCCAGCACCGGCTGGTCAACGCCCTCGCCCGTGAACGCCAGGCGGTAGACGTGATCGCGCCCGTTGCCCAGGCGGCTCTCCACGCGCTTGAGCACGCTTTGCGGCAGTTCCTGCGCGATGACGTCGCCGATCATGGCACGTGTGACCTCATGCTGCGGGCGCAGGAACACGTCGATCACGCGCCCCGCTTCCACCACGCTGCCGGATTCCAGCACCGCCACGCGGTCGCAAACCTGTTTGATGACTTCCATCTGGTGCGTGATCATCACGATCGTCAGCCCCAGTTCGCGGTTGATGCGCTTGAGCAGTTCCAGGATCGAGCGCGTGGTCTCGGGATCGAGCGCCGACGTGGCTTCGTCCGACAGCAGCACCTTGGGCTTGCTGGCCAACGCCCGCGCGATGCCCACGCGCTGCTTCTGCCCGCCGCTGATCTGCGACGGATAGCGGTCCTTGAGCACCGACAGCCCGACCAGTTCCAGCAGCGGCAGCACGGTGGCTGCAATCTCGTCCTTCGACTTGCCCGCCAGCTCCAGCGGCAACGCCACGTTGTCGTACACGGTACGTGACGACAGCAGGTTGAAGTGCTGGAAGATCATGCCGATCTCACGCCGCGCCAGGCGCAGCGCGCCGTTGTCGAACGCGGTCAGGTCCTGGCCGTCGACGATCACGCGGCCGCTGGTGGGCCGGTTGAGCAGGTTGATGGCGCGCACCAGCGTGCTCTTGCCGGCGCCGCTGCGGCCGATGATGCCGAAGACCTCGCCTGCCCCGATGGACAGGCTGACGTCCCGCAATGCATGCACATCCCCCGACCCACCGGGGAAGCGCTGCGAGAGCCCTTGCAGTTCAATCATGAAAGGAATGAAAAGAAAACGGCAACAGGCGAGACGGTCCCCGGCGCTGTTGCCGCACATTATTTTTCTGGAAGCGCGTATTTTATGCGATCCGCTTCATACCAGAAACGAATTTTTTCCGATTGTCTTATAAGGTATTGGTATATAGCGCCGACGAAAGCGCCCTAGGAGTCACGCCACGACGGCGGGCGCTTGTCGATGAACGCCTGCACGCCCTCCAGCGCCGACGCATCCATCATGTTGCAGGCCATGGTCTGGCCCGCCAGTTGGTAGGCGGCCTCGATACCCATTTCCAGTTGCCGGTAGAACAGCCCCTTGCCCGCCGCCACCGCCGCGGCCGGCTTGGCGCAAATGCTGGCGGCGAGCCGCGCGACCTCCTCGTCGAGCTGCGCGACCGGCACCACGCGGTTCACCAGGCCGCGCTCCCGAGCCTCGGCGGCGCCGATCATGTCGCCCGTCAGCAGCATCTCCAGCGCCTGCTTGCGCGACAGGTTGCGCGACAGCGCCACCCCCGGCGTCGAGCAGAACAGCCCCAGGTTCACGCCCGAGACCGCAAAGCGCGCATCCTCGGCCGCCACGGCCAGGTCGCACATCGCCACCAGTTGGCAACCTGCAGCGGTCGCGATGCCTTGCACACGGCCGATCACCGGCTGCGGCATCTTCTGGATCGCCATCATCACGCGCGTGCAGCGATCGAACAGGCGCCGGTAGTAGTCGTGCGAGGGCGACGCGCGCATCTCGCGCAGGTCGTGCCCCGCGCAGAACGCGCGGCCGGCGCCGGCCAGCACCACCACGCGCACCGAGGCGTCCGCGGCGAGGCGGCCAAGCGCCTCCGCCAGCGCGTCGAGCAAACCATCCGACAGGGCATTGAAGGCCTCGGGCCGGTTCATGGTCAGGCGCACTACGCCTGGCGCGTCGCGCGATTCGGTCAGCAGCGTCGCGGCTTGGGGCTTGTCTTCGGCCATGATCGGAACCCTCCTTAGCTTTCGAGCAGCACCTTCAGGTGCGCCAGCACGCTGCGGCCCAGCGCGCTCAGGTTGTAGCCGCCTTCCAGGCAACTGACGATGCGCCCGTTCGCATGCGTGCGGGCGACCTCGACCAATTGCTGCGTGATCCACGCGTAATCCTGTTCCACAAGACCCATCTGGCCGAGGTCGTCCTCGCGATGGGCGTCAAAGCCCGCGGAGATGAACAGCATCTGCGGCTTGAATTCATGCAGCCGCGGCAGCCAGATGGTCTCCACCACCTCGCGCACCGCCATGCCGGTGGTATAGGCCGGCAGCGGGATGTTCGACATGTTCGTCGCGATGTGCTCGGTGCCGCTGTACGGGTAGAACGGATGCTGGAAGAAGCTGCACATCAGCACCCGATCGTCGCCCCGGAATGCCGCCTCGGTGCCGTTGCCGTGATGCACATCGAAGTCGACGATCGCCACGCGTTCCAGGCCGTGCGCGATCAGCGCATGGCGCGCGGCAATAGCCACGTTGTTGTAGAAGCAAAAGCCCATCGCGCGGTCCGGCTCGGCGTGATGGCCGGGCGGGCGGACGCAGCAGAAAGCGTTCTCCAGCTCGCCCGCCATCACCGCATCGGTGGCGGCCACGGCGGCGCCGGCCGCCAGCGTGGCGGCGGTCAGCGTGTGGGCGTTCATCAGCGTGTCGGGGTCGATGGGGTGATAGCCGCTGGCGGGACTCATGGCGGCTAGCGACGCGATGTACTCGGGCCGATGCACCCGCCCGATCTGCTCCGGCGTGGCGGGCGGCGCCTCTCGGCGGTCCAGCAATCCGTCCAGACCGTGCGAGATCAGTTGGTCTTCGATCGCCTGCAACCGCTCCGGGCATTCGGGATGGAAATGCCCCATCTCGTGCAGCAGGAACTCCGGATGGGTGTAATAGCCTGTCGGCATGGCTTATTTATGCGTGAATGTCTCCACCCGCTACGTTAGCACAGGCAGCCGGCGCCGCTTCAACGCCCGGCGCCAAAGGCGCTTCCGCTATACTCGCTGCGACTTGCAAAGGACACCATGACCGACACCCAGCGTTCCCTGCGCCGCCCGTTCCTGGGCGCCGCACTTGCCGCTGCCGCACTGGGACTGTGCGGCGCGTCTCCCGCCCTCCTCGCCGCCGGCAAGCGCCGCGTGAGCCTGAGCGAAGAGGAAATCGAGCCGGGGCGCTATCGCAACAATCCGCAGGCGCGGGCCTTCATCGACGAGATGGTTTCCCGCCACGGTTTCGACCGCGCCGTGCTGGACGACTGGTTCGGCCAGGCCGTCTTTTCCGCCACGGTCGCGCGGCTCATCATGCCGCCGGCCACGCCGGGCAAGAAGAGCTGGCGCACCTACCGCTCGCGCTTCATCGAGCCGATCCGCATCAACGCCGGCGTGCGCTTCTGGCAGCAGCACCGCGATACGCTGCGTCGCGCCGAAGCGGAGTTCGGCGTGCCGGCCTCCGTCATCGTCGGCATCATCGGCGTGGAAACGATCTACGGCCGCGACATGGGCACGTTCCGCGTGATCGACTCGCTGTCCACGCTGGCGTTCGACTACCCGGACACCGCCAACCGCGCCAGCCGTCAGACCATGTTCCGCAACCAGCTGGCCGACTACCTGCTGTGGTGCCGCGACACGCGCACGGACGTGTTCTCCGTGCTCGGGTCCTACGCGGGCGCGATCGGCATCCCGCAGTTCATGCCGACCAGCCTGCGCGAGTACGCGATCGACTACGACGGCGACGGCCGCATCGACCTGCGCAACAGTCCAACCGATGCGATCGGCAGCGTGGGCCGCTTCCTGCAACTGCACGGCTGGGAGGCGGGCCGCCCCGTGGTCTGGCGCATCGCCGACGACGCCGGCAGCCAGGGCGTCGCGGCGGCGGCGGCCGATGGCGAGCCCTGGCCGACACGCACGCTCAATCAGTTGGTGAAGGCCGGCCTGCGCGTGGACGAGCCGATCGACGTCGCGCGCGAGGGCGAGACCGGCGTGCTGGTGGTGGACCTGCCCACGCCGGGACAGACCACCGAATACATGATCGGCCTGCGCAATTTCTATGTGCTGACGCGCTACAACCGAAGCTTCTTCTACGCGCTGGCGGTCTATCAGCTCGGCGAGGCGGTCAAGGCGGCGATGGGCTGATCGCGCCAATCTCGACGCCGGCCCGGCAAGCAAAAAGCCCCGCGATGTCTCGCGGGGCTTTTTGTTTTTCCAGCGGAGCGGTGGCTTCGCTGTCAGGCCGGGAACACGCCGGTGGACAAGTAGCGGTCGCCGCGATCGCACACAACGAAGACGATCGTCGCATTCTCGACCTCTTCCGAGATACGCAACGCCACGCAAAGCGCGCCGGCCGCCGAGATACCGCAGAAGATGCCCTCTTCGCGCGCCATGCGGCGGGCCATGTGCTCGGCATCGCCCTGGCTCACGGGCTCGGTGCGATCGATGAACTTCGGGTCGTAGATCTTGGGCAGGTAGGCCTCGGGCCATTTGCGGATGCCCGGAATGCGCGAGCCCTCGGCGGGCTGGGCGCCGATGATCTGCACCGCCGCGCTCTGCTCCTTCAGGTAGCGCGACACGCCGGTGATCGTGCCCGTGGTGCCCATCGCGGACACGAAGTGCGTGATCCGGCCATCGGTGTCGCGCCAGATCTCCGGCCCGGTGGTCTCGTAGTGGGCGAGCGGGTTATCCGGATTGGAGAACTGGTCGAGGATCACGCCACGGCCGTCGCGTTCCATCGAGTCGGCCAGGTCGCGGGCGTATTCCATACCGCCCTTGACCGGCGTCAGGATGATCTCCGCGCCATAGGCAGCCATGCTCTGGCGACGCTCCAGGCTCAGATCCTCGGGCATGATCAGCACCATCTTGTAGCCGCGAATGGCGGCGGCCATGGCCAGCGCGATGCCGGTGTTGCCCGACGTGGCTTCAATCAGCGTGTCGCCCGGCCTGATGCGGCCGCGCCGTTCGGCGTGGGCGATCATGGAAACGGCCGGGCGGTCTTTCACCGAGCCGGCCGGATTGTTGCCTTCCAGCTTGCCGAGGATCACATTGCCACGTTCGGCATTGCCAGCGCCAGGGATGCGCTGCAGTCTGACCAGCGGCGTGTTGCCGATGGTGTCTTCAATCGTTTTGTAGGCCATGGTGCGGAAAGTCGATGTGCGCGGCCATTGTAAACCAGAGGCCTTACCCGCACCGCCAGCCGGGCTTTACCCCGGTGCGGCGCGGGCAGCACGCTTATTCGGCCGAGCGTCCTTCCACCGACGCCGTCGTCCCGGCGCGTTCGCCGAGCAGGTGATACAGCAGGATGGCCCCGAACGTCGCGGTACCGATCCCGCCCAGCGTCATGCCGCCGAGCTTGAGCGTCAGGTCCCCGGCGGCCACGGTCAGCGTGGCGCCAACGGTAATCAGGTTGCGCGAGCTGGAGAAATCGACGTGGTTCTGCACCCAGATCCGTCCCGCCGTGGCGGCGATCAGGCCGAACACGACGATCGTCAGGCCGCCGATCACCGGGCCGGGGATCGTCAGGATCAGCGCACCGAACTTGGGCGAGAAGCCCAGCACCAGCGCCACCAGCGCGGCCACCACGAAAATCAGCGTCGAGTAGATCCGGGTGACCGCCATCACGCCCATGTTCTCGGCGTAGGTAGTCACGCCCGTGCCACCGCCGCTGGCGGACAACATGGTCGCCACGCCGTCGCCGATAAAGGCGCGGCCGATATACGGGTCGAGGTTGCGGCCGGTCATCACGCCGATGGCCTTGATGTGGCCCAGGTTCTCCGCCACCAGCACGATCGCCACCGGCGCGATCAGCAGCATGGCGCTGGCCTCGAACACCGGCCCGGTGAAGGACGGCAGGCCGAACCAGCTTGCCTGGACCACGCCGGAGAAATCGATGGGCTTGCCAAGCCCCATCACATTGGTGCCGAGGTAGTAGGCAACGTAGCCCGTCAGCCCGCCGAGCAGCACGGGCAAGCGACCCGCCATGCCCGGCGCGCGCACCGCCACCAGCCCGACGGCCAGCACGGTCAAGAGGCCAACCCAGGTATCGAGCGGGGCGCCGCTGACCGCCTTGACGGCAACCGGCGCGAGGTTCAGGCCAATGGCGGCAACGATGGCGCCCGTCACCACGGGCGGCATCAGCTTCTCGACCCAGCTGTAACCGACGGCCTGCACGACCAGGCCGATCACGGTGTACAGCGCGCCCGCGGCGATGATGCCGCCCAGCGCGACCGGGATGTTGGCATTCGGCCCGCTGCCGGCGTAGCCGGTGGCGGCGATCACCACGGCGATGAAGGCAAAGCTGGAACCGAGGTAGCTGGGCACGCGGCCGCGCACGAACAGGAAGAAGATCAGCGTGCCGATGCCCGAGAACAGGATGGCGATGTTGGGGTTGAAACCCATCAGGATCGGCGCGATGGCCGTCGAGCCGAACATCGCCACCACGTGCTGGATACCTGCCAGCAAGGTCTGACCCGCCGGCAACCGCTCATCGGGGCCGATCACGCCCTCGGTCTTGAGCCGCCATTTCGGCAGGAATCCATCGTCCTCGCCATTTGCCATTGTTGCGCTCCCTGTCGTTCGCCGGGTTCGCCGGCCTCTCGCCACGAAGCCCGGTCAATTGTGTTCCAGATGTCCTGGTATGTGTTCTTGGTCCGCCACCACGGGTCCGTTTTTGGGGGAACGCGGCGGCGGCGTCCGCATGATACTCCGGTTCGCAGGCCGGCGAACCGGAGCAAACCCAGGCTGCAGGCCGGACACAAGCACGAGGCATACCAGTTGGGGACGACGATGAGAAATGAGGGAAACGAGGGGTGTGGAGCGTGCTCTCATCCGGCGGCGCCCCGGGGTATTGGCGCCGGTCTGCCGGCGCCACCCGGCAAACCGGCGCCGGGCGCGTCAGCGGGTGACCTTGCCGGCAGCGGTCTTGCCGGCGGTCTTCGCCGCCGCCGGCGTGGCCGCCGGTGTGGCCCCGGATGTAGCCGCCGGCGCGCCCTTGGCGCCGATGGTCAGGCCGGCCTCCTGCAACCGGGCCACCGACTTGGGCCCGATGCCCCGCACGCGCTCCGCCAGGTCGTCGGCGTTCTTGTACGGGCCGTGCTTGGCGCGCTCTTCGAGAATGCTCTTGGCCGTGGCCGGGCCGATACCCCGGACTGTCGTCAGGGCGGCCTCATCGGCCGAGTTGACGTCCACCGCGGCATGCGCCGCCCCCGCGAGGGCGATGCAAGCCGCTACCGCCAGACACCATTGCTTGATCATGAATCAGGCTCCTTTCCGGTTGAACAACGTCGCCTCGCCAGACATTGACAAGGTACGGCTCAGGATAGGAGCGTGCGCCGATGAGCGGAACGGGCTGCAACAAACGTTGACATCACCCGCACAGCGTTGTGTCCGCCGGTGCGGACACTGAAACTCAGCTGTTACGTTCGAGCAGCCAGCGGCAGTAGCGCGACACGCCCTCTTCCACGGTCAGGAACGGCGCCGTGTAGCCGGCGGCGCGCAGGCGGGAGACGTCCGATTGCGTGAAGCACTGGTACTTGCCACGCAGCGCGTCGGGGAACTTGATGTATTCCAGCAGCCCTTCCTGCGCCAAATCTTCCAGCGACAGCGTGGGCTTGCCGTCGGCCTCGCGCAACGTGTTGACGACCGTCACAGCAATGTCGTTGAACGGCTGCGCGCGGCCCGTGCCCAGGTTGAAGATGCCGGATTTTTCCGGGTGGTCGAGGAAGAACAGGTTGACCTTGACGACGTCTTCCACCGACACGAAGTCCCGGCTCTGCATGCCCGGTCCGTAGCCACCGTATTCGCCGAACAGCTTCACGGTGCCATCGGCGCGGAACTGGTTGAAGTTGTGGAACGCCACCGACGCCATGCGGCCCTTGTGCGTTTCGCGCGGGCCATAGACGTTGAAATAGCGGAAGCCCACGACCTGCGACAGCGCGGACGGCAGCCGGCGGCGCACCACCTGGTCGAACAGGAACTTGGAGTAACCGTACACATTCAGCGGCCGCTCGTGTTCGCGGTCTTCGCGGAAGACCTGCGAGGCGCCGTAAGTGGCCGCCGACGACGCGTAGAGGAACTGCGTGCCCTGCTCCAGGCAGCTTTCCATCAGCGACAGCGTGTAGCGGTAGTTGTTCTCCATCATGTAGCGGCCATCGGTCTCCATGGTGTCGGAGCAGGCGCCCTCGTGGAAGACCGCACGAACCTTGCCGAAGTCGCCGCGCGCAAAGCGGGCGAGGAAGTCCTGCTTGTCCAGGTAGTCGCTGATCTCGCAATCGACGAGGTTGTGGAATTTGTCAGCGCGGGTCAGGTTGTCCACGGCGATGACATTGGTTTCGCCGCGGTCGTTCAGGCCCTTGACGAGGTTGCTGCCGATAAAGCCGGCAGCGCCGGTCACGATGATGGTCATGGTCGGTCCAGACAGGGAGGCGCCGCGCTTACGCGGCGCCGAACAATTCGGAATAGGTCACGACGGCGGTACCGAGCTTGCCCACCACGATGCCGCCGGCGCGGTTGGCATGCTGCACGGCTTCCTTGAGTGGCACGCCCGCGCCGAGCATGGTGGCAAGCGTCGCGATCACGGTGTCGCCCGCTCCCGATACATCATAGACTTCGCGCGCCTGGGCCGAAACGTGCAGCACCTCGGCCTCGGTGTAGAGCGTCATGCCCTCTTCCGAGCGGGTCAGCAGCAGCGCTTCGAGCTGCAGGTCGCGGCGCAGGTTCTGGGCGCGGATGGTCAGGTCGGCCTCTGTCTTCCAGGCGCCGACCACGTGTCGCATCTCGGCGCGGTTCGGCGTGATGAGCGTGGCGCCGCGATAGCGCGAATAGTCGTCGCCCTTCGGGTCGACCAGCACCGTGCGGCCAGCAGCCCGCCCGGCCTCGACCATGCGCCCGACATGCGCGAGGCCACCCTTGCCGTAGTCGGACAGCACCAGCACCTCGTAGTCCTTCACCAGTGCCTGGTAGCGGTCCTGTACCGAGAGCAGCACCTCATGCGTGGGCGGCTTCTCGAAATCCACGCGCAGCAACTGCTGCTGATGCGCAACCACGCGCAGCTTGATGGTCGTGTTGACGCCCGGATCGCGTTGCAGGTACGGCTGCACCCGGCTTTCGGCCAGCAACGTCTCCAGCGTGCGTCCCGGCTCGTCGTCGCCGACCACGCCCAGCATGCCCACGGCGGCGCCCAGCGAGGCGGCGTTGCGCGCCACGTTGGCGGCGCCGCCCAGGCGCTCGTCGCTACGCTTGATCTGCACCACCGGCACCGGCGCCTCGGGCGAAATGCGCTCGACGTCACCGAACCAGTAGCGGTCCAGCATCATGTCGCCCACCACCAGGATGCGCGATTGCCGGATCTGTTCCTGCGAAATTTGGCTCTTGCTCATGAAATCCCTTGGCAACATCCGCTCGCCCCGTCCGCGAGTCCGTTGGCTTCTATTACCCGTTGGATGGCGTCTCTGCGCGTCGCGGTCGGCGCCCGATCGCATGGTATTCGATGCCGGCCTCGGCCATGGCATCGGGTTCGTAGAGGTTGCGGCCGTCGAAGACGACTGGCGACTTCAGGCGGCGCGTGATCTGGGCAAAGTCCGGGCTGCGGAACACCTTCCACTCGGTGACGATGACCAGCGCGTCGGCGCCATCGAGCGCCGCCATCTGTGCCTCGCAGAAGTGCACGCGCGCCATGCCGCCCGGAATGTCAGCCAGGTCGGCCTCCAGTACGCGGCTGGCCTCTTCCATCGACACGGGATCGTGCACCCGCAGCGTGGCCCCGCGCGACACCAACTCGCGGGCCAGCTCGCGCGACGGCGCTTCGCGCATGTCGTCGGTGTTCGGCTTGAATGCCAGGCCCCAGATCGCGAACGTGCGGCCGGTCAGGTCGTCGCCAAAGCGCCGCACGACCTTCTCGCCCAGCACGCGTTTCTGCGCGCCGTTGACGGATTCCACGGCCTCCAGCACGCGCATCGGCTTGCCGTACGCGCTGGCCGTGCGCATCAGTGCCTGCACGTCCTTGGGGAAGCACGAGCCGCCGTAGCCGGCACCCGCATACAGGAAGCTGTAGCCGATGCGCGGATCGGAGCCGATGCCCATGCGCACGAGTTCGATGTCCGCCCCGACCTCCTCGGCCAGGTTCGCCAGCTCGTTCATGAACGAGATGCGCCTGGCCAGCATGGAGTTGGCCGCGTACTTGGTGAATTCGGCCGAGCGCACGTCCATGTAGAACGTGCGTTCGTGATTGCGGTTGAACGGCGAGTACAGCTGGCGCATGATCGCCTGCGCGTGTCGGCCGGCGGCGTCGGCATCGCAGCCGAGCACGATGCGGTCGGGCCGCATGAAGTCCTCGACGGCCGCGCCTTCCTTCAGGAATTCGGGGTTCGATACGACCGAGAACTGCAGGTCTTCGAGGTTGCGGGCGGCCAGTTCCTCGCGGATCGCGGCGGCCACGCGGTCTCCGGTGCCGACCGGCACCGTCGACTTGTCCACCACGACCTTGAAGCCGGTCATGTGGCGGCCGATGTTGCGCGCGGCGGCGAGCACGTACTTCAGGTCGGCGGAGCCGTCCTCGTCGGGGGGCGTGCCCACGGCGATGAACTGCACGTCGGCATGCTCCACGCTCGCGGCCACGTCGGTTGAGAACTGCAGGCGGCCGGCCGCGCGGTTGCGCTGGATCAGTTCCTGCAGGCCCGGTTCGTAAATGGGCACGCCGCCCGCGTTCAGCAGGGCGATCTTCTTTTCGTCGACGTCGAGGCAGAACACGTCGTTGCCGAGTTCGGCCAGGCAGGCGCCCGTGACGAGGCCGACGTAGCCGCTGCCGATAATGGTGACTTTCATGATGCTTGCTCCGGAATGGGATTGGCGCGGTCGCGGACCCTTGCTTCAGCCAAGCGCTTCCGAACGGCGCGGCGCGTAGGTTTCCCAACGGTTGCAGCCGGGGCACTGCCAGTAGAACAGGCGTGCCCGGAAGCCGCACTCGCGGCAAGTGTAGCGGGCCAGGTTGCGCGTGCGCAGTTGCAGCAGGTCGCGAACGGCCGTCACTTCCTGGGCGTCACCGCCCTCGGCCTGCGCGTCGGATGGCTCGCCGGCCTTGGCCGCCTGCGCCTCGAAATATTTGGTCAGCGCCAGTAGCGACGGCTGGCGCCGCAACTGGTCGCGCATCAGGGCAACGGCCGCTTCAGGGCCGTTGAGTTCCAGCTCGGCACGATAGGTGGTATCGAGCAGCTCGGGCGCCAGGCTGCCCTTGAGCAGGCCGCGTAGCCAGTCGAGCGCCTTGCCTTGTTCGCCGAGCGTCGCATAGGCCTTGACCACGCGGTCGGCAACGAGCGGCAGGTACGCGGCATCCTGGCGCTCGATGCCGAGCCAGTGCGACAGCGCGCCCTGCGTGTTGCCCGCGGCAGCGGCGACATCGCCGAGCAGGATCGGGGCGCGCACATTGGCGGGATTCTCCTGCGTCGCCTGGCGCAGCCATTCCACGGCGTCTTCGGGCCGCTTGCGCTGCAGCGCGTCCTGCGCCAGCTCGCAGCAGAACTGGGCGATCTGCACGCGGTAGTCCTTCTGTTCCAGCGTCTGCAACTCGCGCGCCGCGTCAATGGCCTTCTTCCACTCCTTCTCGACCTCGTACAGTTCCAGCAGCACGCGCTTGCCCGACGCGGCATAGGGGCCGGACATCAGGCGGCGCAGCGACTCTTCGGCGCGATCGAGCAGCCCGGCCTTGAGGAAATCCTGGCCCAGCTCGTAGAGCGCGTGCTCACGCTCGGACTCCGGCAGGTCCGGTCTCGTGGCCAGATTCTGGTGCACACGGATGGCGCGCTCGGTCTCGCCGCGACGGCGGAAGAGCGCGCCCAGCGCGAAGTGCAGCTCGGTGGTTTCCGGGTCGAGGCGGGCGACCTCGACGAAGGCGTCGATGGCCTGGTCGGGTTGCTCGTTGAGCAGGAAATTCAGTCCCTTGAAGTAGGAACGCGGCAACGCGCCCTGCTCGCTGATCAGTTGGCGCACGTCGAAGCGCGCGGCCATCCAGCCCAGACCGAAGACAAGCGGCAGCGCAAGCAGCCACCAGGTTTCAAACATCATGGATCAGACTTTCGGACCGATTACGTTATGAGGGGCACCGGCCTTGGCTTCGCCGGCGGCGCCATTTGCCGCCCCGGCACGCGCCTCGCCCAGCGCACGACGCAGTCGGGCAACTTCCATGCGCTGGCGCATCAGGCCCGGCGCCACGGACGCCAGCGCGGCCACGATGCCAAGCGCGAAGGCCGCCAGCAGGATCAGGATCAGCGGCGCATGCCAGACGGCATTGAAGAACAACTGCAGCGAGGCATCCGCGGTATTGCGCAGCGCCAGCACGAACAGCAGCACGAACACAGCGATGCGGATAATCCAGGCGACAAGTTTCATGCGGGTGACGGCAACGTTGAGGGCAACCCCGGACTACCGGGGCAACCCGGACCATCGGGCGAACCTCCCGGCGGCGCGCAGGCACGCTCACAAGGGCCCGGCGGCGGATTTCCGGCATTGTAACGGAATCATCTCCCGCAAAAAGTAACGGGGCGGTAAATCGGTAATGCGCGGCAATACGCGCAATACGCCCGGGCAATAAAAAAGCGCTCCCAAAGGAGCGCTTTCCAGTCAGGACAGGCTGCCGGCGACTTCGCGAGCGAAGCGCCGGCAGGCCGCAGCCGTCAGGAGCGGGCCAGATTCAGCCCGCCATTCTGCAACGCGCCGGCGGAAGCCGCCGACGACACCGGCTGGCCGCCGCCGTGGCCGCCCGAAGGCACCAGGCTGCGGTCGACCCGTTCACGCAACTCCTTGCCCGCCTTGAAGTGCGGCACCCGTTTTTCGGGCACCAGCACGCGCTCGCCGGACTTGGGGTTGCGCCCCACGCGCGGCGGACGCCGGTTCAGACCAAAACTGCCGAATCCGCGGATCTCGATGCGATGGCCTTCGGCCAGCGCATCGGACATCGCGTCGAGAATCGTTTTGACCGAGATGTCCGCATCCCGCAGCAGAAGCTGTGGAAAGCGGGCAGCCAGTTTTTCGACGAGTTCCGACTTGGTCATGGGCGTTCGCGCGGGCGCGGTGGCCTGCGATTACTGGTTGTCCTGGCCGAGCTTGGCCTTCAGCAGCGCGCCGAGGTTGGTCGTGCCAGCCGTGCCGGTGTCGGCCTGGAACTTTTGCATCGCTTCCTGCTGCTCTGCGCTGTCCTTGGCCTTGATCGACAGGTTGATGTTGCGCGACTTGCGGTCGACGTTCACCACCAGGGCGGTGATCTGCTCGCCTTCCTTCAGCACGTTGCGGGCGTCTTC
>JACXTT010000800.1_pt1 | contig 53648 bp, 41 predicted proteins | sample 9270951 | NCBI WGS metagenome assembly JACXTT01 (sample SAMN15532306, study PRJNA645909) | rock metagenome | isolation source: weathered quartz diorite | place: Puerto Rico | collected 2017-06-21
TGTTGAAGCGCTCCCGCCAGGTTGCCGCTTACGCAGCGGGCGTTTCGATCGTCTGCCGACGCTCGAGTCACTTTTCTTTTGCGGGTCCAAAAGAAAAGTAACCCAAAGAAAACGACCTTGAGAGCCAGGGCTGGCAGCGGAATGCAGGGAAGAGCCCGGGAGGTTCCGGAGCCCGGATTGCGACAGCCTCCGCCTACAGCGCGCGGCTACACCGCAACGCGCCGAAGCGCTGAGGACTTAAAGCCGCGCGCGCTCCGCTCCCTCTCCCCTCCGGGGAGAGGGTTGGGGTGAGGGGCCAATCTTGCGAGGGCGACCCAAAAGGGCCCAGCACACGCTTTAAGCCCTCAGCGCCTCGGCGCGTTGCGGTGTAGCCGCGCCCTTTGAGGTAGCACGTCCGCAATGTCGGCTTGCCGCAGTCCGCCGACGCTTCTATCCCCATATCGCTAATGAAGCCCCGCTCTAAAGGCCATTTTCTTTGGGTTACTTTTCTTTTGGGCCAGCAAAAGAAAAGTGACTCGAGCGCCGGCAGGGGATCGAAACGCCCGCCGCGTAGGCGGCAACCTGGCGGGATCGGGGCTACCGGAGGCCTGAATCGGCTGTAGCAACAACCAAGAGCATGCAGACAGGCGCGAAAGGCCTCGCGCACAGGGTGCGCTCCTACAGAGGTAGGCAGGCCCTCGAAATGCCCGTCGCGTCCCACGGGGACTTCCTTCGGTCGTAGGCGGCAACCCAGGCGAGAGCGGCTCTACCGAAGGAAACACTTGGCTGACGCAAGAACCACGAACATGAAGACCGAGGCGAAAGGCCTCGCGCACAGGGTGCGCTCCCACCCTTATTGTTTTGCGGGCATTCCGCGTAGCGCTCAGTCGAACGTCACCGCCAGCCCCAGCGACACGCCCTGCACGTTCTGCCCGAACACGTAACGCACCACCGCACGCGCCCGCGAGATCCACAGCGGGTGGTACTTGCTGGTGTCCAGTTCCAGCCCCGCGCCCAGCGAGGTCAGGTGGTTGAAGTTCAACACCTGGGCGTCCGCGCCGAAATACGAGGTGTGGGCGAACTCCAGCACGTAACGCACCGGCCGGCTCAAGGCGTGCCAGCCCGTGGGTGCCCGATAGCGGGCCCACAGGCTGGCGTTCTCGTTGCGTGAATCGCCCTGCACCGCCTTGTACGGCGTGTTGACGCTGTGCAGGTAGATGTTGGTGTAGCGCAGCTCCACGTCCACCTCGTAGGCCTCCACGTAGTGCTCGTAGTCGAGCATCAGGGAACCGCCGGCTCCCGCCGCATCGAGGTGGCCGTGCGCGAGGAAATCGAGGTCGACGTTCGTGTTGTTGGTGATGTAGAGGCTGCCCAGCGACAGGTCGCTCTTCACGCGCCCGTAGCTGCCCATGGCGATGGGCCGCAACACCAGGTCGTGGGTCAGGTGGAAGTCCCAGCCGATGCCGGCGGTGGCGATCGCGCTGTTCCAGCGCGTGGGCAGCTCGCGCGTCTCGGCGCCGTCGCTGGCCACGAACTTGGGGTCGTAGCGCGCATAGCCGATCGTGCCTTCCAGATAGATCGGCACGCTGTCGCTGATGGTGAAGCCACCGCCCAGCGAGGTGTTGTCGAAGGAGGGATTGTTGGTGGACCGGTCGGTGATCGACAGCGCGCCGGAGGTGACATCAGGCGTCTGCGAATAACCCATCAGCGCCAGCACGCCATTGGTGCGTTGCTGCAGCTGCCCCTTGAGGACCTGTAGCATCGGCCGCTGCTGCGCCAGGGCCGGGATCGAAAACACACAACAAGCCAACGCGACAAGCACACGCCTTGCGTCGATCACACAACACCTTCCTCAGCCGTCAAGGCAATCGCCACAGCCTGTGGCCGTCATCCGGTCGTCCCTGCGAACGACATCATCATGGCCGGCGGCGACCAGCCGCGAGGCGCGTGGCCTCGCGACCGGCGCCCCCGCTCATTGCTTCGCCTTGCCCTTCGGCGTGACGCTGATCGCCAGCGCCTCGACGTAGGTGATGCGTACCATGTCGCCCACCTTCAGCTTGTTCATCTTGGCCTGGCGCTTGGGGTCCTTCACCTCGATCACGCGCGACTTGCCGTCCTCGCCCGTCAGCGTCACCGTGTGGTTCTTGAGGTCCACCGCCGTGAGCTTGGAGGTTACCGATACGGACTGGTCGGCCGTGCCGCCGGGCGTGGCGCCCTTCTCGGCCGTCTTCATCCCGCTCTGGTATTCCACGCCCCGTTCCGCGCTGTCCGCCGGCAGCAGCTCCAGCGCGACGGCACGCTCGTACTTGGCGGTGACGATGTCGCCCGGATTCAGCTGGTCGAGATTCTTGATCTCCGGACCCGCCTTGACGGTTTCCTCGTTGCCCTTCGGGCCACGCAGCACCACCTGGCGGTTCTCCTTGTCCACGCTCACCACGGTGGCGTTCAAGGTGGACTCTTCGCGCTTGAGTTCGTGCGCCGTGCTGGTGACGGCCGCCTCCTCGGTGGCCTGCTGCGGCAGGGCGAGCGCGTAGGCCGGGATCGCCATGGCCAGCGCAACCCCCAGGGCAATCCTGCGGAACTGATACCGTTGGTTCATCTCACACCTCCTCCTGGCTGATTGGACTGGTTCGGACACGTGCAGCCGCGATCCTCAGACGGGCGGCTCTCCGTCGGTCATCGTCGCCGCCACGGCGCCCGGCGCCGCCATGGGCTGGCGATCGCGGGAAGCCGGGGCGGCGTACCACTGTTCGTGGGGCACCCAGACCTTTTCCTTCGGCTGCTCCTCGAAGTGCGGCGACATGATCTGCACGCCGAACTCGTTGAAGATGTCGACGATGTGGCGGTTGAGGTCCGACAGGATCAGCACGTAGCTGGAAGGGCGCCGGATCGCCACGTTGAGCTGGTACTCGATGTAGAAGTCCGACAGCGCGGTCTGCAGCACGAACGGGCGCGGCTCGGCCTCCAGCCCGTCGGTCCTCGACGCGGCCTCTTCCAGCATCGCCGCCACCTGCCGCCACGGCGTGTCGTAGCCGATGGTGACGGAGGTGGTGACCAGGAGCCCGGCGCCACTGGATTGCCGCGTGAAGTTGCGCATGGACGAGGACGAGAGCACCGAGTTCGGCACGGTGATTTCCTCGCGCTTGCGCGTCACCAGCTTCATCGACAGCGCGCCCATCTCCACCACCGTGCCCTCGTGGTCGCCCACCCGCACGAAGTCGCCTACGCGCACGGCGCGCGAATAGAGCACGACCAGTCCGCTCATCACCTGGTTCACGATGCCGGCCGAGCCCAGCGACAGCATCAGGCCGAGGAACACCGAGACGCCCTTGAACGCATCGGTACCGGCGCCGGGGATGTAGGGATAGGCCACGATCAGCGCGAACAGCCACACCAGCATCGACACCAGGCGGCTGGTGACGCGGGCCGTCGGCGCCTCGAGCCAGCCCACCTGCACCACGCCCTCTTCCACGGCGCGGAACCATGCGGCGATGAGGCGCACCAAGGCGCGCGTGATCAGGAAGATGACGAGCAGCGTGAGCAGGTTGGGCAGCTGGTTGACCAGCGCCGTCATCAGTTGCACGCCGATCTGCATCAGGTATTCGCCGAGCCGCGCCCCCCACGGACGGCTGTAGGGGAACCGCTTCAGCACGAAGCTCAGCCACAGGTAGCCGATGAACAACATCAGCACCAGTCGCACCAGCGACACCACGCGACGCACCAGCGTCCACATCATGGGGCGCAGGTCGAAACCGGCGACATCCAGGCGCAACCTCGCCTGGGTGATCGCGATCAGTTGCCGCTGCACGAGCCGATCCAGCCGGATAAGCGCCCAGCACAGGGCGACCAGGATCGCCGTGGCCAGCACGCTGGACAGCACGCCGACCAACAACAGGCGTGGCTGTCGCGCCTGCTCCCGTTCGCGGATGATGTCACGCAACACCCCCGCGCTGCGGCCCGCGGCCTGTTCGATGGCGGCACGGTCGTCCGTGCCGACGTCACCGGGCAACACGCCGAACAGCACGAGGTTGTCGGCGCGAAGGGCGGCGCCATGTTCCCCGCCCGCCTCGATCCACGAGATGGAAAGATCCTCGGCCTTCAGCGTGTCGAGCACGCGCTCGATCCGCTCGCCCGCGGCGTGCGCGCGCTCCTCGGCGCTCACGCCGTGATACGGCGCATACAGGGTGGCCACGGTGCGATTCCACACCACGACATCCGCGCCTTCCGGGTTGCCCGCCAGGGATGACGAGCTGCTCGACGCCGGTGCCTGCTGCGTCGAGTCCGCCCGTGCCGACCGGCCCGGCACCAGGGCGGCGAGCGCGAGCATCACGGCGAGACAGGGCCACAGCCCCATCCTGCGCTGGCGACGCGCCGCGAGCCGCACTTCACCGACACCGTGTGGGGACAGGCTGATCATGCCGATCATGTTCAACCAGTACGCGGCCCGCCACGAGCGTAAAACCACCCAACGGAACTACGTAGTTCTACCGAAGCGGATACCTTCCGGCGAACACGCCAGGGCATGACAGTCGACCGAGGGAGGGCTAAGGTGCCGGGAGGTCCTGATCGGTTGAAGCGAAGGAGACATCCGTCATGTTGCCCACTGAGCCCTTCGACACGGCGCTGGTCACCGGTGCATCCACGGGCATTGGGGCGGCCTATGCCGACCGCCTCGCCGCGCGCGGCCACCCGCTCGTACTGGTGGCGCGGAACAGGGAAAAGCTGGACACACTCGCCGCCCGCCTCTCGCGTGAGCATCACGTGAAGGTCGAGGTGCTGCCCGCCGACCTGGTTTCACCGCAGCAACGAGTGAGGGTAGAGCAACGCCTGCGCGAAGACGCTTCGATCGGGGTGCTGGTGAACAATGCGGGCTTCTCCGTCGAGGGAGGGCTCGCCGACGCATCCCTGGACGACGTCGAATCGATGGTCCAGCTCAATGTGGTCGCACCCACGCGGCTGACCGGCGCCCTGCTGCCCGGCCTGCTCTCGCGCCGCCGCGGCAGCATCATCAACATCGCGTCGGCGCTGGCGATCGCACCGGAACTGTCGGTCGGCGCCTATGCCGCGACCAAGAGCTACCTGCTCACCTATACGCAGACGCTGCACAAGGAGCTTCGCGACAGCGGTATCCAGGTGCAGGTCGTGCTTCCCGGCATCACGCGCACTGCCATCTGGGAGCGCGCTGGCAGGGACATCGGCAGCTTCCCCGAGCACATGATCATGGAAGTGGACGAGATGGTCGATGCGGCCTTGGCGGGCTATGACATGGGCGAGCTCGTCACCATTCCCTCGCTGCCCGACGGCGAGGAGTGGCGCCGCTACGACGAGGCGCGCAGGCGGCTCGCGCCGGAACTTTCGCGCAGCCGCGCGGCCGATCGCTACAAGAGCGACATCCCCGAGGACGCCTGAACCGGCTTGGCCGTCTGGCCGGCTACACAATTCGGTATCACCAGCCCGCTCCCAGAGGCATATAGTGTGCTTGACCGCCGCCCGGCGGCAGCGGTCGATGCGGGCGGCACGCCTGCACGCGCCAAGTAAAGACATGGGAGAAAGACCATGCGATACACGTTACTGGAAGGCAGCAGGGACGGCATGATCCTCCTCGCACGCATCCTGCTGATGGTCCTGTTCGTGATTTTCGGCTGGGGCAAGTTGCTGGGCTTCGGGGCCACGGTCACCTATATGGACTCCGTGGGCCTGCCACTCCCCACCTTCACGGCCGCCATCACCGTGATCATGGAGCTGTTCGTGGGACTGGCGATCGTGATCGGCTTCTACACGCGGCCACTCGCCCTCTTGCTGGGACTGTATACGCTGGGCGCCGCGGTGATCGGGCACCAGTTCTGGCACATGATCGACCCGGATCGCATCGAGGGGATGATCAATTTCTACAAGAACGTAAGCATCTCCGGCGGCCTGCTGATGCTGTGCATCACGGGGCCTGGCCGCTATTCGCTGGACGGTAGGTAAGCGCTGGCAACGGCGTCGCGCGCGGTCGCGCCGTTGCGGACATTCACGGCAATCCCAGGCCGCGCAGGAAGGCATCCACGCTCGCGGTGTAGTCGCCGGGCGCACCCAGCGTGGCATTGATGTCGCCGTGACTGAGCGGCATCTCGAGAACGCGCGCCTGCACGCCGAGTTCCTTCGCCCGCTGCGCGAAGGCGTGGTTGCGTGGGCAGGAGGCCGCGCGGCGGGACGAGCACACCAGCAGCAGGGGCGGAGCCTGGCGGCTCAGCTGGTCGAGTGGTGAAACGCTGCGCCAGTAACCGGGATCATCGCCGAACACCCGGTCGTAGAAGCGCGCGTGCGGCGACCCCATCAGGCCGGCCACATCGATGGCGCCGGCGTCGAGTGACACGGTGCCCAGCCAGCGCCGCGCGCCCCGTGCCTCCGCCAGGCCCGGCGAGGCATCGAGCAACGCCACCAGGTGTGCCCCGGCCGAGTGCCCCATGAGCACGATGCGCGAGGGGTCACCGCCCCACTCCGCCGCATGCTGCTGCACGAAGGCCAGCGCGGACGCAACATCTTTCGCCTGCTCCAGCGGGCCGGCATCGGGCCATAGCCGGTTGTCCACCGACACGAAGACGTGGCCCGCCGATGCCCAGTGATCCGCCTTGGGCTGCACCACACCGGCGCTGGCCTTGTCGCCGAACATCCAGGCCCCGCCATGCACCATCACGATGATCGGCGCGCCGCGTGCCTGGTCCGGCCGATAGACGTCCAGGCGCTGCGCGTGCGCAGGGCCGTAGGCCAGGTCACGCAGCACCTCCGAGGCGCTGGCGGGAAACACGCCGGCCAGCAGCCAGCCCAGGGGCAACAACCAGCGCCAACCCCTTTTGTAAGCCTCGCGTATGGCGTGGCCGTTCATGGTCGGTGCGCCGTATGCAGGGCGGCGCCCCGCGTGGCGGCCGCGGGGTTGCTGGCGTGGAAGAGGCCGGCGATTGCCTTGGGCGTGTTCACGTTTTCCTCCTCGGTGCGTTCTGGCGGCTGGCGGTCGACATGCTGGTACATCGAGGCCTCACAGGCGTATCCCTGGCGCTAAGGAGTGATAACGGATGTTGCGATCACGGGCTCCGGAAACATCCTGTTACAACCGCTTTCCCGCGAGGGGGCAAAATCGCTCCATGAACTCGCCCTCCACCCCGCACGTCCTGATCGTGGACGACGACCGCCGCCTGCGCGAACTGTTGCAACGCTACCTCGAACAGCAGGGCTTCGAGGTCTGCCAGGCGGGTGATGGTCGCGAGCTGGACCGCGAACTCGCCCGGCGGCATATCGACCTGATCGTGCTGGACCTGATGCTCCCCGGCGAGGATGGTCTGGCGATCTGCCGTCGCCTGCGAGGCGAGGGCAACACAACGCCGATCATCATGCTCACCGCACGCGGTGACGACGTCGACCGCATCGTGGGCCTGGAAATCGGCGCCGACGACTACCTGCCCAAGCCCGGCAATCCGCGCGAACTGGTGGCCCGCATCCACGCCGTGCTGCGTCGCGGGCGTCCCGCGCCGGGCGCGCCGCACGCGGAAGGCGGCGCGGTGCGCTTCGGTGCGTTCGTGCTGGAACTGGATACGCGCCGGCTGCTGCGCGACGGTGAACCGCTGCGCCTGACCACCGGCGAGTTCGCCGTACTCTCCGCCCTGGTGAGGCGACCCGGCCAGCCGCTCACGCGGGACCAGCTGATGAGCCTGGCGCGGGGACGCGAGCACGACGCGTTCGACCGCAGCATGGACGTGATGCTCAGCCGCCTGCGCCGCCTGATCGAGGACGACCCGCGGCAACCGCGCTGGCTGCAGACGGTATGGGGTCATGGCTATGTCTTCGTGCCGGAGGGCAAGCCGCTATGAGCGCCTCGTCTTCCGGCCTGTTCTCGCGCCTGGTCTGGTTGCTCATCGGCACCGTCTGCCTGGTACTGCTGGTCGGCATGTTCGCATTGCGCGTCACCGCCAACGGCGCGGCGGTGAACTACAGCGGCCGCGTGCTCGCGATGCAGGTGGCCGCCGCCGACACGCTGATCGCCGAAGGCCGCAGCGAGAACGACCTCGCGGCCATCGGCGTCAACCATCGTGCCACGCCGCCCCCCGCGACCGACCCCGCCCTGCCCCTGGTGCGACGCGTGCTCGCCGAGCTGCAGTCGCGCCTGCCCGGCCGCAAGGTGCTGGTGTCCGGGCGGCGCGAACCCGTGCTGTGGGTGAGCGCGGCCACGCCGGCCAACGGATGGCTGGGCATTCCCTTCATCGACCTGCGCATGCCGTTGGTACGCAGCACGGCGCTCACGGTGGGCCTTTCCACCTTGCTGGTGCTGCTGATCGCCGCGGCCTACGCGCGCAGCCTCACCAACCCGCTCAAGCGGCTGGCCGACGCCGCGCCTTCCGTGGTGGCGGGCATGCCACCGCCGGGGCTTGCTTCCGGCGCGGTGCGCGAACTGGTGGAGTTGAACGCCGCGCTCGCGATGGCGGCCGCCGACGTGCGGCGCAATGCCCGCGAGCGCGACGTGATGATGGCCGCCATCTCGCACGACCTGCGCACGCCGCTGGCGCGCCTGCGGCTGGGACTGGAGCTGAGCTCGGCGTCGATGGAGGATGCGTCGGTGCGCGACGGCATGGTGGCCGACATCGAGGCGCTCGATGCATTGAGTGCCCAGTTCATCGCCTTCGTGCGCGATGGCAGCGAGGAAGCGAGCAGCACGGTGGACGTGGCCAACCTGCTGCGAGACCTGGTGGCGTTGAATGATGCGTCTGGCAACCGCTGGCAGGTCGACGTGCCATCGCGGGCTGCCGTGCAGGGCAAGCCGCTGGCGTTGCGCCGCGCCCTGGACAACCTGATCCGCAACGCCATGCATCACGGCGAGCCGCCATTCCAGGCCACGCTGCGTGACATCCACGGCGAACTGCGCTGCAGCATCGCCGATGCCGGTCCCGGCGTGCCCGAGTCGCAACTGTCCCGGCTGGGCGAACCCTTCGTGCGCGGCAATGAAGCGCGCAGCGATGCGGTGGGCAACGGGCTGGGCCTGGCAAGCACACGGCGCATCGCCACCCAGCACGGCGGGCGGCTGGTGCTGCGCAATCTTCCGCTCGGCGGATTCGAGGCCACCCTGGTGCTGCCCCTGCGCCCCTAGGCGGCGTGACCCCGCGGGACGTCGCGCCGGCGCCGTTTACAACTGCTTACAACTGCGAGCGAAAGCGACAAACCTCGCGGCATCGCGCGGACTAGGGTGTCGTTCACCCTGTCCGCGATGATCCGATCGATCCACAAGCCCCGGTTGTTCGCGCTCGAGCTGTCCGGCACGGCGCCGATGCCCACCCACGTCCACGCCGATGCCGACGGCGACGGTGACGCGAACCACGATGGCAGGCTGGCCCTGGACGAGGCCGGACCCTGCTTCGCCGCGCACCGCGCGCAGTGAGCCTGGCCGCGATGGATCTCGCCGCCCTGCCGCGCGCCTTCCTGCTGCCCTTGCCCATCCTGCTGCTGGTGGCGGCACTGGAAGGCTGGTATCTGCAGCGCCGCCACGCACAGGCGTACGACTGGCGTGCGTACTTCGCATCGCTGGGCGATCTGGCCGGCCGCATCGCGGTCAATCGCCTGGTCGGTGCGGGCGTGGCCGGCCTCGTGCTCGCGCTGGCCTATCGCCATCGCATCGCCGACGTGCCGATGAACCGTTGGTGGTCATGGCCGCTCCTGCTCGTGCTGCAGGACTTCCTCTATTACTGGATGCATCGCGCCGATCACCGCATCCACTGGTTCTGGGCCACGCACAGCGTGCATCACTCGCCCAACCAGTATTCGCTGGCGGCCGCCTATCGACTCGGCTGGACCGGCAAGCTCAGCTGCGGCGCCGTGTTCTTCGCACCACTGGCGTCCGCCGGCTTTCCACCCGTGGCCATCGCGGCCGCCTTGTCGCTCAACCTGCTGTACCAGTTCTGGTTGCACACCGAACTGATCCCCCGGCTGGGCCCGATCGAGTGGATCTTCAACACGCCCGCGCATCATCGCGTGCACCACGCCAGCAACCCGGCCCACCTCGATCGCAACTACGGCGGCATCCTGATCGTGTTCGACCGACTGTTCGGCAGCTTTGCCGCGGAGCGGGCGGAGGACCCCTGCCGCTACGGGCTGGTGCAGGCCCTGGCGAGCCATAATCCGCTGGTGATCGCCACGCACGGCTGGATGAAGCTGTGGCGCGCCCTGCAGCAGGCCCGCGGCTGGCGCGGACGCTGGCTCGCGGTGTTCGGGCCGCCGGACTGAGCTCCGCGGCCGGTCCCGCTATCGGGGCGCCGCGCCCGTGCCTTGCAGCAGCTGCTGCGCTTCCTGCGACTGCGGCGCCACCGCGATGAGCCGCTGGGCATACTCGCGGGCCTGGGCCGCATGGCCAGCGTCGCGCTCCATGCTCGCCAGCATCAGCAGCAGGGACGCGTCATAGGGCGATGCCTGCAATGCGCCTTCCAGCACCTTCCTCGCCTGCTCGTCCTGCCCCGCCGAATGCAGGGCCACGCCGTACACATAGGCAAAGCGCGGATTCGCCGGGTCGGCCCGGTGGGCGCGTTCGAGCCAGCCCAGCGCCTCCTGCGTCTGGTTGCGCCGCACCAGCGACAGGCCTTTCGCGTGCAGCAGGCTGGCGTTGCCCGGCAAGGACGCCAGGCCTTCGTCGATGATGCGCTCCGCTTCATCCTCGCGACCCAGCGAGCGGTACATGTCGGCGAGGTTGGCATAGGCGGGCACGAAATCGGGCTGCAGCTTCAGTGCCTGGCGGAACGCCTGCTCGGCCTTCGCCGGCTCGCCGCGCTCGGCATACACCAGGCCCAGGTCGTAATGCGCCTCGGGCCGCTCGGCAATCGCCTCCTGCGACGCCACGAAGGCGGCAAAAGCGCGGTCGCGCGCCGCACGCTGCCCGGCGTCGAGCTCGGCGTCGGGTACGCCGGCCAGGACGCGACCCGCCTTGATGCGCACGTCCAGTACCGGATCATCGGCCAGCGCCGCCGCCATCGGCCCGCGGACACGGGTGGGGAACGCGGTGAGCGCCTCCAGCGCCGCCTTGCGCATCAGCGGATCGGCGTCGCCCAGCGCCGCCTGCAGCGTCGGCACGGCTGCGGGGCTGGCGTAGTGCTCCAGTTCGCCGACGGCGGTAGCGCGGGCGATCACCGGGGAAGTCACGTCGCCCGCCAGTTCCATCAGCAGGCTGGCCGCGTTCGGCTTGCCGTGGCGTCCGGCATCGAGCGCCTCGACGAAATGCTGGTAGCCCCTGCGCTCGGGGCCATGCGCCTTCGCGACGGCGTCGGCGGCCCACTGCGCACCCTTGTCGGCGTGGCAGCTGGCGCAGGCATTGGGCACGCCGAACTTCACCGTGAGGTCGGGCCGCGGCACCCGGATCGAGTGGTCGGGCCGCGCGTTGACCACCATGTAGTTCTTCGCGGGCATGTGGCAGGCCACGCATTGCGCACCCGTGCTGCCGTCCTTGTGCATGTGGTGGGCGGTGGTGTCGTAGACCTTGGGCGCATGGCAGCTTTCGCACAACGCATTGCCCTGGGCACGCACCTTGGCGGTGTGCGGATCGTGGCAGTCGCTGCAGGTCACGCCCTTGGCGTACATGCGGCTCTGCAGGAACGATGCGTACACATAGACTTCGTCCAGCTGCTGGCCATCGGCGTGGTAGCGCCCCTCCACCAGCAGCACCGGGTCATGCGTATCCATCAGTCGGCCGGTGGGTGCGCTGTCGCGCGTGATGATGTTGCGCCGCGAATGGCATACCGCGCAGGTTTCCACCTCGCGATGGGTCGACAGCGGCGTGCTGCGCACCGGGTTGCCGGTGGCGGCATTGGGCATCCACTGCATGCCCTTGCGCTCGTCGAGCGCGATGGCCAGGCCCTTGCTGCCGTCCGCCTGCTTCTTCGCGTCGCTCCATGTCGCCCATTCCAGGTGGCGCGAGCCCGGGCCGTGGCAGGCTTCGCAGGCCACGTTGATGTCGCTCCAGCGGGTCTTGAAGCTGTCGCTCGCCACGTCGTAGTTGCGTTGCAGGTTGGTCGAGTGGCAGTCCGCGCACATGTAGTTCCAGTTCTGGTTCAGGCGCGTCCAGTGCAGCGTGTCGTGCGCATCGATGTGCTCGCCGGGATACATGTTGAACCAGCATTGGCCGCCCTCGGCCGCGGGGCGCGCATCCCAGGCCGCGCGCAGGGCCTGCATGCGCCCGTCGGGAAAGGCCACCAGGTATTGCTGCAACGGATAGACGCCGAACGTGTATTTCACTTCGAACTCGCCGGGCTTGCCGTCCGGTCCGTCGGTCTTCACGAAGTAGGCATGGTCGCGCTTGAAGAAGCTCGCCTGGGTGCCGTCCTGCTTGAGGCTGGCGTTGTCGAACTTGCCAAGCACCGTGTGCTCGTCCACGGCCTGCATGGCGAGCGCGTGATGCGACTGCTGCCACGCGGCCGCTTCCTTGGCGTGGCACGAGGTGCAGGCCTGGGCACCCACGTAGTGCGCAGCCGGCGGTGCCGGCGTGGGCGCGGCCGCCGGGGTTGTCGCCGCAACCGGTGCCTCGCCCTCCACCGCCGGCTTGCGCAGCCACCACGCACCCAGCGCGGCGAGCACCAGCAGGCCCACGATGAAAGGCAGCCACCACCAGCGCCCCGACGCAGGGGCGGATGGTGAAGGCGATGCGGAAGGCGGAGGCGTGGCGGGCGTTGAGCGTCGTTGCTGGCGCTTCCTGGAACGGCCCATGCCTTGCTCCCCTGCTTCACCCTTGACCATGGCGCTCTTGGAACATGGCGCCGACCCGACACTCTCACCGCATGGTAGCGGCACGGTGCGACGGGATCGTGAAGACGGCGACGCTACACCGGATTCAACGGAGGCAGCACGATGCCGCGCCGATGTCGGCGATGCTCGTGTTTCCAGCGCCTGCGTGCAGCCGCCAGACCGTCGATCAAGGCGCCTGCGGACCAGGATCCCGCGCCCGCTCCGTAGAGCGCGGTGTCGAGCGCCGTCCACTGCGCCTGCAACGTGGCGTCGCCGTAACGCCGGCACCAGGCTTCCACCGACGACGGCGCACCTTCGCCTGCACTGCGCCGCACCCAGGCATCGGCCGCGGCATGCAGCGGCGCGGCGGAAGTGGCATGGCGCTGGCGTCGCAACGCGGCGAACGCCGCGGCTTCGGAGTGGCGTCGGCGATAGCGCCAGGCGAGGAAACCCTGGCGCCACCGCTGCAGCCGCGCGCGGAATCGCCACGCCAGCCACGCGAGTACGGCCAGCAGGATGATCGCGATACCGAGGTCACTGCTGAAGAAGCCGATCAACCGGGGCATCACGCCCTGCCCCGGCAAGGCGAAGCGGGGCCGCGCCGGGGCCCCCCACCACGCATGGAAGCGCACGGCCGGCACTTCGCTCACCTGCCAGGCATGGGTGCGGCTGTCCAGCCAGCGCACGGTGACCGGCGGCAACGTGTAGCGACCTCGCTTCTGGATGACGTAGCTGGCCGAGTCCACCCGGCTGCCGCCCACGAAACCGCCCTGGTTGCCCACCACGTCGCGCGTGACGGGCGGTGACGGGTAGAGCCCGAGGCCCCGCACGGGGGCGAAATCCACCGGCGGCAGCAGCATGGCGGGCGCACCCTCGGCGGTGATCTCCACGCGCCGCGTGACGCTGTCGCCCACGCGCAGGCCATCGTCCTGGGGCAGCACGGTCTGGGTGATCTTCACCGAGCTGGCGATCAGGGCCTCGGTCACGCCCTTGGGCAATACCAGCGCCTGCACGCGCATGGTCAGTGGCGTGGTCTGCACGGTGACGGCCGTGCCCTGCGGACCGATATGCGCCACCACTTCGAACGACGGTATCTCGACCTTGCCCGAGATCAGCGGCGTGACCAGGTAGGTGCGCGAGACACCCGACCAGGTGGCGCCATCGATGGTGTCCACCACGTGCCCGGGCGTTTCATCGGACAGGGCGAGGTACACGCCCTCCACGTGCGGCACCGGCAGCACCGGCGCGTCGGTGAAAAAGTCCGGGGTGAGCATGTCGACCACGATGCGCGCCGTCTCGCCTTCGACCAGTGCGCCGGCGGGTTCCTGGTGGACACGCACCTGCATGCGTGGCGCCGGTGGCGGCGCCTGCTCGTCGGCCATCGCCACGCCGGCCAGCAACAGCAGCACGATCGCGAGCCAGGCCTTCATGAGCCGGGCTCCTTGATCGTCTCCTTCGCCGGCGTCACCGGCTGCCCCGGCGCCGGCGCCTGGTTCTCGATGTTGAACTTGGTGCGCAGGAAGTCCGCGGGCGACACGTTGAGGTTGCGCATCCAGACATCCGACGGCACCTGCTGCGGCAGCTTGCCCATCACCTTGGTCTTGCCGGTGCCCTTCTTGCCTTCCTTGTCGAACCTCACCTTGTCGGGCTTGTTCTCGTCGTCCTGGTCCTCGGGCGGCACCTTCTCCTGGATCGCGAGCAGCTTGTCCATCAGCTGCATGTTGGCCTGCGCCTGCGGGAACGGGTGGCGCATGCGCAAGGCCTGGTCGTAGGCGTCCTTGGCTTCCTGGTACTGCGTGAAGCGGGCGAAGCAGTTGCCTTCCATGAACTTCGCCTCGGGCGTCGCCAAGGTGGCGAAGATCTTCTGCGCCTCCTCGTAGCGCGCATGCTCGTACAGGGCGAGTCCCTTCCAGTACGGGTCGTCGAAGTGTTCCGAGGCCTTCGCGAAATCGCGATGCTCGTAGTACCAGCGCCCCTGCTGGTCGGGGGTGAAGAACCAGTCCGCCACCCTCCAGTCCGCTGCCTGCACCGGCGCCGGCAGGCCGCCCATGCCCAGCGCCCCGATCACGAATACCCAGCGCACCACCCAGCCGCGGCGGAACCACAGCAACGCCAGCAGCACCAGCGGATAGCACAGGTAGTAGCCGTACTCCTTCCAGCGCACGGTGGAGTTGGTGTCCTTGACGATTGCCAGGTGATGCAGGGCCTCCCGCTGCACCCAGCGCATGTCGTCGTCATTGGCGGTGATGCTGGCCAGGGGCACGTGCGCCTTGTCGGAAAGGCGCTGCAGCGCCGCGTCGTCCAGCTTCGCCTCGGTCGGCGCGCCGTCGGCACCGGTGGCCAGGGCGCCGGACGGCGCGCGCAGGGGACCACCCTTGGTCGTGCCCACGGCAAGCATCAGCACCTGCTGCCGCGACGCCTCATGGTGCTGCAGGAACGCGGGGATCTGCGTGTCGTCGAAGCCGCTGGTGAAGAACACGATGGTGCCGGGATCGGTCTCCGCGTCCAGCAGGCGATCGGCCAGCTTCAGCGCCGCCGCGGCGTCCTGCCCTTTCGCGGGCAGCAGGTCAGTGGAGAGCGCGCCGAGGAACAGGTTCATCAGCCCCGGATCATCGGTGGGCGGCAGCACCATGTGCGCCGTCCTGGTGTACACGATGAGCCCCACGCGGCCGCCGGCGCGAAGCGTCATCAGGTCGCGCACCTTCTGCTTGCTGCGCTCCAGCCGCGTCGGCGACACGTCGATGGCGTTCATCGCCGGCGACAGGTCGATGGCCACTACCATCGGCGCGCGGTCTTCCGCGAAGGGCGGCGGGTCGAGTTCCCAGGTGGGCCCGGCGCAGGCGATGCCACCCAGCACCAGCACGGCGCACACCAGGTGGATGGGACGCACCCGCCAACGCCCGTGGTCGCCCACCACCAGATGCGGCAGCAGGTGCGGTGCGATCATGCCCTTCCATCGCTGCAGCGGATCGTTGCGCCGCTGCCACCACCACAGCAGCAGCGGCCCCAGCGGCACCAGCAGCAGCCACAGCGGTCGGATGAAATGGAAGCCCTGGTCCATCGCTCAGGCCTCCGTCACGTCGGCCACCGCATCCCCTGCCGCCGCGCGACGCCGCGTCACCGGCGCCACCAGCCCCAGCATCAGCAGGTGATAGGCCAGCATCAGCAACAGCGCCGCGCCCAGCGGTACGTAGTAGAGCTTCACCTTCGGGCGGTAGACCGAGTGCTTCACCTTGCTGGGCGTGATGCGGTCGAGCAAGGCATAGATGTCGGCAAGCTGCTGCCGGTTCTCGCCCCGGTAGCTACGCCCGCCCGTGGCGGCGGCGATGCGCTTGAGCGCGTCGAGGTCGACGCGGTTCTCGCCCACGGCGTTCGGGTCACCGATGCCGATGGTATGGATCACGATGCGGTGTTCCCTGGCGATCGCGGCCGCCTTCTCGGCGGGCAGGCGCGACGCGGTGTCGTTGCCGTCGGTGAGCAGGATCAGCACGCGGTCGCGCTGCTGCGAATGCTCGGTCATCTTCACCGCCATGCCGATGGCGTCGCCAATTGCCGTCTGCGGCCCGGCCATGCCCACGCGCAGTTCCTGCAGGAGATCGCGCACGGCCACGTGGTCGAGCGTCAGCGACGCCTGAGGAAACGCGTTCGTGCCGAACACGATCAGGCCGATGCGGTCGGTGGTGCGACGGCGGATGAAGTCATCCACCACGCCCTTGACCGCGGTGAGGCGATCGATGCGTTCCGCCCGGTCGTCCACGAAGTCCGGCGTGGCCATCGAGCCGGAGAGATCGATCGCCAGCAGCAGGTCGCGCGCCGCCTCGGTGCGTTGCACCGGCGGCTCCAGCCATTGCGGCCCGGCCAGCGCCAGCACCGCCAGTGCCCAGCACAGCGGCGCCAGCACGCGGCGCAGCCAGTTGCTGCGCAGGATCACCGCGCCGCGCGAGGGCGTCTGCCCGGTGATACGCGCCAGCTCGTCGAAGAACGGCACGCGTACGGCGCGGGTGCGCTCGCCATAGGGCGGCAGCAACCACCACACCAGCAGCGGCAAGGGCAGCACCAGCAACAGCCAGGGATACTCAAGCTGGAACATGGTCGTCGATCCAGCGATGCAACAGGCCCATCAGCGCGTCCGCCTCGCCGCCCCCTATGTCACCGCTGCCATAGGCCAGCGTCTCCAGGTAACGCCCGGGGCCCCGCATGAAGTTTTCACCGCTGAGCGTGCGATCGAGATAGCTGAGCCACGCCTCGCCACTGAGGGGCGCCACCGCACCACGCGGCGCCCAGGTCAGCACGGTGCGCTTGACCAGCGCAGGCAGGGCGACGAGTGCACCTTGCCGTTGCGACGGATCGGCCATGGCGCGCTCGATCGCCGCCAGCTCCTTCTGCGCGGCACGTCGGTAACGATTGCGCCACCAGCGCCGCAGGCGCCAGGCCAGGTAGCCCAGCAGCGCCAGCAGCACCAGCGCGAGCAGCACCCACCAACCTGCCGCCTGCGGGGTGTAGGGGACCGGCGGCGGCAACGGGATCTCCTTGAGATCCGCAATCGACGGCGCGGGAGGCGGCGTGGGCAGCGCGAGCATCGCCTCACACCCTCCGCCGCGAGAAGCTGCCCAGCAGGCGGGCGACCTGGTGCACGGTGGGCTGCTCGGTATCGAGTACCAGCAGCGGCACGCCGCAGCGCTGCAGCAGGTCCACGTTCTGCTGCAGCCTGGTGTCGAACATCGTGGCGAGCGGCTCGCGCACCGTCCTGCGCCCGAAATCGAGCTCCACCTGCAGCTCGCCTTCGGTCACCACGATCTTGCCGCTGCCGGGCATCGAGCGCGCGGACGGGTCGTAGACCATCACGGCGATCACGTCGTTGTGCGAGGCCAGCTCGCGCATCAGCTGCAGGGTCTGCTCGTCGGCGCCGAGGAAGTCGCTGACCACGCACACGAGGTAGTCATGCGTCGCCAGGTGCAGCGCCGAGCGCAGCGCCGCATCGAGCTGGCCCGCCTCGGGGCGCACCGGCGTGTCGGCGTGCAGGGCCTGGTTGCTGCGCGCCAGCAGGCCCAGCGTGGCGAGCACGCGGCTGCGGCTGCGGTGCGGCCGCATCGTCTCGATGCGGCCGTCGTCGAATACCACGGCACCGGCACGATCGCCGTTCTGGAACGCCATCCAGGCACCCAGCGCTGCCATCTCCACGGCCACCACGGATTTCATCGCGCGACGCGTGCCATAGAACATGGAGATGCGCTGGTCCACCACGAACAGCGCGGGACGGTCGCGTTCCTCGGTGTAGGAACGCACCAGGGCATGCCCCACGCGCGAGGACGCCTTCCAGTCGAGGTGGCGAAGATCGTCGCCCGGCACGTAGGTGCGGATCTCCTCGAAGTTGAGGCCGCGCCCGCGCAGTCGCGAGGCGTGGCGACCGGCGAGGATGCTGTGGTGCGGCCGGTGCGGCATGGTCGCCAGGCGACGCGCGTCGTACTCCAGTCGCGCCAGGTGCGCGGGCGTGACGTAGACGGTGCCGATGTCGCCGGGTTGTATCTGGGCCATGTTGGTTACCAACGTTAGTCTCCCTCTCCCATCCGGGGAGAGGGCAGGGTGAGGGCGGGTGCTCGAGAAAGCACCTCAAGGAGCTGGGCTTTCCACCCATGCTCTCGCAAGCCCGCCCCCTCATCCCGACCTTCTCTCCCACAGGGACTACCTTCGGGTCGCCCGCTGGGGAGAAGGAGAAGTGCGTCAAGCGGGCACCGCCACCAGCTCCAATATCTTGTCTATCACCTGGTCCGCGTGGATGCCTTCGGCGCTGGCGTCGTAGCTGAGGATGAGCCGGTGGCGCAGCACGGCATGCGCCATCGCGCGCACGTCGTCCGGCGTCACGTGCGGGCGCCCTTCCAACCACGCGTTGACGCGTGAAGTGCGCTCCAGCGCAATGCCGCCGCGCGGGCTGGCGCCGATCTGGATCCAGGTTCCCAGCGTCTTGTCGTAACGGTCCGGATGCCGCGTCGCGTCGACGATGGCCATGATGTACTGCTCGATCGCCGGCGCTACGTGGATGTCGTGGATTTCCCTGCGCGCATCGAACACGCTTGCCGGCTCGATGCGCCGGCTGTCACCGGCACCGCCGCCGGCGGCCGTGGCGATCTCCTCGCCGCGCACCAGCTCGAGCACGCCGATCTCGCTGTCGCGATCGGGGTAGTCCACCAGCACCTTCATCAGGAAGCGGTCGAGCTGGGCCTCGGGCAAGGGGTAGGTGCCCTCCTGCTCGATCGGGTTCTGCGTCGCCATCACGATGAACAGGTCCGGCATCGGGTGGGTGGCGCCGGCCACGGTGATCTGGCGCTCCTCCATCGCCTCCAGCAATGCCGCCTGCACCTTGGCCGGCGCGCGGTTGATCTCGTCGGCGAGGATCACGTTGCCGAAGATCGGCCCGGGCTGGAACTGGAACACGTTCTGTCCACCCTGCTGGTGCAGCACTTCGGTGCCGGTGATGTCCGAAGGCAGCAGGTCAGGCGTGAACTGGATGCGGCGCATCTGCGCATCGAGGTTCTTGGCCAAGCTCTTCACCGCGCGCGTCTTGGCGAGGCCGGGCAGGCTTTCCAGCAGCAGGTGTCCGTTCGCCAGCAGGGCCACCACCATCTGGCGGATCAGCGCCTGCTGACCGATGATCGAGCCTTCCATCTGCGTCTGCAGTGCGTTGATCGCCTCTCGCGCGCTCATGGTCTCTCGCTGCCTCCCGGCTTGACCTTGCCCCGTGCGCTCGAACGCCCGCACGGCGCGTGTTCCTTATCTACTGGCTCCCGCCTGCAATCCAGCGGTAGTACGGATTGCCGCTGTCCACGCGCATCACCTGCTCCAGCGCGCTGCCCCAGCGCTGGCGATCACCCTGGTACGCGGCCAAGCCTGAGGCGTAAAAGGTGAACAGCACGTCGCGCTGCAGCTGCATCTCGGCCTGCAGGTCGGCGCTGGCACCACGCACCGGCACCGGCGTCCGCAAGGCCACCAGTTCGGGCAACACGCGCGCGATCTCGTTGCTGCGTACCCAGGTGGCGTACTCGATGCTCGGTCGATCGTCCGTCACGGCGGGGATATCGCCCGCGTAACGCTCCAGCGCCGGGCGATCCGCCACCCAGGTGGCGAGCAATGCGCCGGGCGAGGCGATGCCCACTTCGCGCAGCGAGGCCGCCACGCTGGGCTGGTTGAAGCGGCGCTCGATCTGCGCGGCATCCAGCGCGATGGGATCGTTGGAGCCCACCAGCAGCATCTCGTGCAGCTCGGTGGTCCATAGCGTGGCATGCGGGAACGCATCGAGGAACGCACGCACCATGGCGCGCGAGTCCTCGTCGTTCTGCGTCGCTATCGGCCACCACTGCGCCAGCAGCCCATGTGCGTTGAGGCGCGACGCGGCCAGCCGGTAGAAGTCGCGCGAGTACAGGTTCACCACGCCGGACGCGGAGGGCGGCGGCGGTTCCAGCGTGATCATGTCGTAGCGCTGGGCGCTGCGCAGCAATTCGCGCCGACCGTCACGCAGGCGGATATCCAGGCCCTGGTCGGTGGTCCCCGCGCCGTAATTGCCCTGGAACTGCGGCGCGGCGCGCACCACCGCCGGCAGCAGTTCCGCCACCACGCGCGAGGTGAGCCCGGGATAGCGGGACAGGGCCCCCGCGGTGATGCCCGTGCCGAAGCCGATCACCAGGGCCGACTTCGGTTCGCCCTGGTGGATGATGAGCGGCAACAGGGCCTGCAGCCGCATGTAGCGTTGCGACGGGAGGGTATCGCCGGAGTTGGACACGCCCTGGATGTACAGGCGATGGAATGCGGTGCCATCCCTGCCCTGCGACAGCACGGCGACCGTGCCACCGCGACTCTCCTCGTAATAGGTGACTTCGCCGCCACGTGCCTGCGACAGCAGGGTGGCCAGCTTGTCGGCGGGCATCAGCACGGCGACCATGAGCGTACACAGGCCGATCACCGGCACCAGCCAGCGCTTTCCCTGGCGCGGCGCGTGGCCCGCGAAGACGGCCACGAGACCGACGACGGCCGCCGCCACTGCAAGCAGGCCCAGCGTGCGCACCAGCCCGAGGGCGGGCACCAGCACGAAACCGGTGAGCGTGGTACCCACGATGCCGCCCAGCGTATTGAGCGCCACGGCGCTGCCCACGCCCCGTCCACACCTGCCCGGCTGCGCACACAACCGCAGCACGGCGGGGAACGCCGCCCCCAGCAGCAGCGTGGGCGCCAGCACGATGGCTGCGGCCGCCAGCGCAAAGCGCAGGCACATCGCCACGAGCCGGCTGCCGGTCGCGTCGACGGCCATGCTGGCCAGCGCCGACTGCGCGCCGCCCAGCCAGGGACCCAGCCAGCTCAACTGCAACAGGGCAACCAGGCCGGCGAGTGTGATGAGCACGCCGAAAGCCGTCCATGCATCGCGCACGCGTTCGGCGTAGCGCGCATAGATCGCGCTGCCCGCCATCAGCCCCAGCAGGTAGACGGCCAGCATCATGGCGAACGCGAACGCCCGCGTGCTCATGAACTGCACCACGGTCTGCGACCACACCACCTCGTAGCCCAGCGCGATGCCGCCCGCGATGGCATAGAGCACCAGTGCGAGGCGTGCGCCACTCACGCCGTCCGCGTCGACCGCGCGCGCCTGCGTGACAGGCGGCAAGGAGGCGGACCGGTCGAGCACGATCGCCACGGCGGCAGCCAGCAGGTTGAGCGTGGCCGCCGCCAGCGCCGAGCCCTGCACGCCCAGCATCGGCAACAACAGGAACGGTGCCAGCAGCACGCCGGCAATCGCCCCGGCCGTATTGGCCGCGTAGAGCCGGCCACCGGCGCGCGCCACGCTGTCGCGCGCACTCGCGCGCACCAGCACCGGCAAGGTGCCGCCCATGGCGACGGCAGGCAGGCCCACCAGGCCGAACGGCAGCAGCCAGGCGAACCAGCCGGCATGAAGCTCCAGCCAGGCGAACGTGGCGGCGCTGTGCGCCAGCAACACGGTCGACGCCACCGCCAGCAGGGCGACAGCCGCTTCCAGCCAGGCATAGAGTCGCAGCGGATGCTGCAGCCCGTCGGAAACGCGGCCCAGCCAGGCACCACCGATGGCGAGGCCGGCGAAGAAGGCGCTCACGGCGATGGTGACGGCGTAGACCTCCACGCCCACCACTAGCGAGAGCTGCTTGATCCAGAGGAGTTGATAGACCAGCGACGCGGCGCCGGAACCGAACAGCAGCAGCGCGGGCCAGAACGCGGCCCCCGATGCCAACGGTGTCGCCGCAGAAGCAAGCTTTCCAACGCGGCGGTGCTGTACGGCACTGGGCATGGAACTCACGCGAGGCTGGACTCCCTATGAGTATGGGGGGATCGCCGGTCGGCAACGCAAGTGCTGCCGGCCGGCGATGCGGGTAGGTACGGCGACGTCCCTGTCGCCGAAATCGTCCTGCTTACTTGCCTTCCTTCTGCAACTGCGCCTTCATGGCCTCGATGTAATGGTCGATGTTGAACGACCCCGGAGTCTGGCTCGGCGGATAGTCCTTGAAGGTCGCCAGGAAGTTGCCGGCGTGGCGGCCGCCGTCGAAGACGAGATACGCATTCTCGGTGATCCACTCGTAATAGCCGTTGGTGGGACCGACATCCGCACGCTCATAGGGGTCCATGCGCAGGTTGTACAGCTTGGGTGTACGCAGGCAGGTAAATGGCTCCATCCAGATCTGCATGCCACCCTGTGCCCGCTGTTCGCAGAATACGACCTTGAAGGCATCTGGCCTGGCGCCGCCCGGCTCGACGGGGTCCCAGCGCACGGCCACGAGCTGCGCATCGTCGTTGAAGTAGAAGAACTCCGTTCGGGGACTGACGTTGGTCTTGCCTGTCAGGTAAGGCAGGAAGTTATAGCCGTCCAGATGAACCTTGAAGCTCTTGCCACCGATGCTGGTGCCCTTCAGCAGCTTGTTGGTGATGTCCGCATCGCCCGCGGCGGCCACCAGGGTCGGGAACCAGTCGAGGCCGGAAATGAGCGCATTGCTCACCGTGTTAGGACGGATATGACCCGGCCAGCGGATCATCGCCGGCACGCGGAACGCACCTTCCCAGTTCGAATCCTTCTCGCTACGGAATGGCGAATTCGCGGCATCCGGCCAGGAGAAGAAGTTCGGCCCGTTGTCCGTGGTGAACACCACGATGGTGTTCTTGGTGACGCCGGCATCATCCAATGCCTTGAGAAGCTTGCCGACATTCTGGTCCATCTCCCACATGCCGTCGGCGTACTCATGGCCTTCTGTTCCAAGACCCGCCTTGCCCCTGTATTCCGGACGGACGTGGGTAAACATGTGCATGCGCGTGAAGTTCATCCAGACGAAGAACGGTTGCTTGGCCTGGGCCTGCTTCTGGATGTAGGAGATCGCCGAGCCCGTGGTCTCGTCGTCGATGGTCTGCATGCGCTTGGTGGTCAGCGGGCCGGTATCGTCGATCTTGCCATCCGCATACGTGTGCAGCACGCCACGCGGGTTATAGGCCTTCAGGAACTCCGGGTTGTTCTTCGGCCAGTACGGACGCTCCGGCTCTTCTTCGGCATTCAGGTGATAGAGATTGCCAAAGTACTCGTCGAAACCGTGCTTGGTCGGCAGGAAGCGGTCCTGGTCACCCAGATGGTTCTTGCCGAACTGTCCAGTGGCATATCCCATGCCCTTCAGCGCCTGGGCGATCGTCACATCGCGGTCCTGCAGGCCCTGAGGCGCACCCGGAACACCCACCTTGGACAGGCCCGTGCGCAGCACGGTCTGGCCGGTGATGAAGGTCGAACGGCCCGCGGTACAGCTGTTCTCCGCGTAGTAGTCCGTGAAGATCATGCCTTCGCGTGCGATGCGGTCGATGTTCGGCGTGCGATAGCCGATCATGCCCATGGTGTAGGCACTGATGTTCGACTGGCCCACGTCGTCGCCGAAGATCACCAGGATGTTCGGCTTGCCGTTGTCACCCTGCTCCTGCTGTTGGTCCTGCGCCGGTCGCGCCTTCACGGCACTCGGCTCCATGGTCACGGCGCCCAGGACGAGCAAGGCCGTCGCGACCACCGTCGTTAGTGATTTCAGTAACGTACTGCGCTGCCACGGGGGAAACATGGGGTACCTCCTGGGTGTTGCGGCTGCGCCAGGCAACCGGCGGTGGTCAGACTCGTCATTCCACGACGGCACCCTGGCCCGGTGCCGCGACCCTCACTGCGTTACTTCTCCGCTGGAAAGATCACTTTCCAATCCTTCTTCATGTCGACCACGGTCCATCCCCTGGACGTGGCTTCATCGAGCGCCTTGTCGAGCTTGCCCACCGACGACTGCCGGTCGTAGGACCACTCGCGGTCCGCATCGGTGTGGTGCACCAGGCCCGCGAAGCGCGCGCCATCGCCTGACGCCACCCACTCGAGCATCTGCTGGTCACCGTCGGAGTTGCCGAACGCGAAGATCGGCCGGCGGCCGATGAAGCGTTCGATGCCGACGGGCTTGCCCGGGCCGTCATCGATCAGCGCCACCTTCGGCGTCTTCAGCAGCACCGGCTTGCCGTCGCGCAGTTCGAACTTCAGTTCGCCCTGGCTGCCGATGATCTGCTCCGGAGGAATGCCGTACACGGCCGGCGCCCAGGCGCGCATGAAATCCTGGCCCCCGCCGGACACGATGTAAGTCTTGAAACCGCTGTCGCGCAGGTAGTGCAACAGCTCGAGCATGGGCTGGTAGACCATCTCGGTGAACACGCGCTGGGTCTTCGGGTGGCGCGCGGTGGATACCCACTGCTCCACGCTCTTCGCGAACTCGTCCGAGGTCATGCCCGCATGTGTCGCCGCCACCAGTTGGGCGATGCCCTTCTCGCCCGACGCGGCCACGCCCTTGAGGTCACCCGCCAGGGCCGACTTGAACGGCTCGGTGGTCTTCCATTCCGGGTGCTGCGGCGACTGCGCCTTGAGCTGGTCGATCACGAAGAAGAACTGGAAATAGATCGGCTGCTCGGCCCACAGCGTGCCGTCGTTGTCGAACACGGCGATGCGTCGCTCGGGCGGAACGAAATCGGCCGAGCCCGCGGTGGTGACCTTCTTCACGAAATCCACCACCTGCTGCCTGGCGGCGCCGTCGTTCCAGGAGGGCAAGGGATCGCGCGCGGCCAGTGAGGCGTCGCTCCAGCACAGCAGGCCACACAGCACCACGGCCAGCAGTTGCCACGACCTGAAGGCACGCCGGGTTGCGGTGTCGCGTGTCGTGACCATCTGGCTCTCCCTTTCATCCTTCGCCTGGGAGCCGGGCGCTGCGCGGCGCGCGAATGACTCCCTGCCGACGCTTCCTGCATGCGGCTGCGGGAAGCGCCTCGCACACGCCTTTTCCAGCATGCCGGCTTGAACCATTGCGGATTCGATCCACGCTGGCAATTCGGGAGTCTACGTAGCGTTTCTACGCAAAATTACTGAGCAACCGCGCGAGACCGTGTCGCTGCGGGCTTTCGCCCGTGACGACGGAGTGAAGGCAGCGGCGATATCTTGCGGAATGCCGCCCAGGACGCGCGATAATTGGCACCGCCATGGGGAGCCGGCGCAACGCGCGCCACGATCGGCTCGACAACCGCCCGATGTACGAGGACTTCCCGTCCATGGATGGCGTGGTCTTGTGCAGGACGGTCACGTCATGGCGCACGCTGTCGATCAACCGGCATGGCCTATCCCTCGCCCTGTGCGCAGGGGCCTGCAGTGTCTTGGTTATTTCCCAGGAGCCCCCGCGCAGGCGCGCGGCGGGAAGGTCCGACTGTTCACCAGCCAACCACTCCCCTGACGGATCGGAGCACCCCATGACCGTACACACCATTCCCGTGAAGTTGATAACGCGGCGCGGCAAGGCGCCCTACCTCGAAGTGGAGGTTCCCAAGGGCATCACCCGGGTCAGACGCATGTCCCGGCCGCAAACCATCCACTGGCGCCTGGAACACGATGGATCGTCCGGCCATTTCAACAAGTTGAACGACGCTATATCGCCCGGCTTCCTTTGGATAAGCCCGCCTTTCCCCGGCATCTTCGGCACTCCCAAGGTCACCCATCACGGGCAGTCCATCGTCATGGAGGACCAGTACAACCTCGAGGAGAAGATCGGCACCTGGTACTACCGGCTCAGCGCCACGATTGACGGCGTGGTGTACCGCACCCTGTTCAGGTCACCCTATCCCGCCCGTGTACGTTCGCCGCGAAGCAGCCACATGCGGGCAGCCACCCGCAGCAGCTCCACCGTCTTCGCCCTCGTCTCGGGAGCGACCACCAGCCTCGCGCCCGACACCGCCACCAACCCGACGATCAAGAATCGCTGATCGGCAGCCATGACCCCATGGGAGAACGACATGTACCGCAAGAGCATCGATGGTGATCTGACACTCGACCCGGGCTTCGCCTACGCGATGGGCTCGTCTCCGGCCCCGGCGCCTGCACCCGCGCCCGCGCCGGCCCCGGCGCCCGCACCGGCACCTCCGAAGGCACCAGGCGCGGATACCGCCAGCAACCCCAGCATCAAGAACCGCTGATGCACGAGCGACGCGAGGAAGACACATCCCGCCGCCCGGATGTGCCTGCGTGAAGAGCACATGAAGTCGCTGGCGCCAGGCTTGCCGTGCCTGACAAAGAGCCGGCGAACGTCGTCCATTTGGCCACCCGGTCGGCCATTTGGCCGTCCATAAGGCCGCGATCACCGTGCTAGGCTGCCGCAAGGGGAGCCGGAGAACCAAGGCACGTCGTGCCGGCTGAGCTTGACCACCGCCCATGAATGTGGATTTCCCGGCAAGGGAATGCGCTACCCGATATCGGAGTGCAACTCGTCATGGCGCAGGAACCCGGCGTGCCGGCTTTCCGGTATCGCGCATTCATCAGTTACAGCCACCAGGACAAAGCCTGGGCCGACTGGCTTCATCGTTCGCTGGAAGCTTATCGGATCCCGCAACGGCTGGTCGGCCAGGTGACGGCCGCCGGCATGGTGCCTCGACGCCTGCTTCCGGTCTTTCGCGACCGCGACGAACTGGCCAGCGCCACCGACCTGGGCCGCAAGGTCAACGAAGCATTGTCCGAATCGGCCAACCTGGTGGTGATCTGCTCGCCTCACTCGGCGCAGTCGCACTGGGTCAACGAGGAGGTACTCGCGTTCAAGCGGATTGGTCACGCCGACCGCATATTCTGCCTGATCGTGGACGGCGAGCCCAATACCAGCGACATCGCCGGGCGCGAAGCCGAAGAGTGTTTCGCACCCGCGCTGCGCTTCGAATGGGACGGCGCGGCCGGACTGTCCGACCAGCGCACCGAGCCCATCGCGGCCGATGCCCGGCCGGGCAAGGACGGCAGGAACAACGCGAAGCTGAAACTCATTGCCGGCCTGCTCGACATCGGTTTCGACAAGCTCAAGCAGCGAGAGCAGCAGCGCCACCAACGCCGGCTCGCGGCGATCGCCGCGGTCGCCGTCGCCATCACCCTGATGACCTCGACCCTGGCCGTGATCGCCCTGCATGCACAGCGCGTCGCGGAGCGCGAGCGCAACCAGGCGGAAGGCCTGGTCAGTTTCATGCTGGGCGACCTCAACGACAAGCTGGGACAGGTGCAGCGGCTGGACATCATGGAAGCCGTCGATGACCGCGCCATGGCCTACTTCCAGTCGCTGCCGGGCAACGACGTCACCGACACCTCGCTGGAGCAGCGCGCCAAGGCGCTGGAGAAGATCGGCAGCGTGCGCATGGCCCAGGGCCACCTCGATGCCGCGATGCAGTCCTACCAGGCGGCCGCGAAGATATCGGGCCCGCTGGCCGAGCGCGCGCCCACCCAGGTTTCCAGGCAGGTGGCCTACTCGCGCGTCATCACCTTCATCGGCATGACCGAGTGGTATCGCGGCAACCTGGCCGCTGCCGAGAAGAATTTCTCGATGGCCGAGGATGTTCTCCGCCGCACGCCTCAGGGGTCCAAGCCCGACAAGGACTTCATCCACCAATGGGCCATGGTCGACAACGACCTGGGCCACGTACTGGAGTCGCAGGGCAAGCTCGACCAGGCCGCGATCCAGTACCAGAGCATGCTCGCGCACTGCCGCGAACTGGTGCGCGGGCACAAGCCGAAGACCGAATGGCAGGAACTGCTGGGCGAGGCGCACAACAATCTCGGCAAGATCGCGCTGATGCGGGGCGACCTCGCCACCGCCATCGCCGAGTACCGGGCCGACGATGCGATAGAAACCGCGATGAGCGAGCATGACCCGAGGGACCATGACCAGAAGGAGAACATGGTGCGCGTGCGCGCCATCCTGGGGCGCACCATGGCGCTCGGCGGCGAAGTGGAGACGGGCGGCCAGCATCTGCAGCAGGCGATCGACGGCGCCGTGCAGCTCTCCCAGTTCGAACCCAACGAAACGAGCTTCCGTGCCAAGGTGGCGCTGTACTCCACCCAGCTCGCGCGCCTGCGCCGGCTCGCCGGCGACGATGACGCGGCAAGGCAGTTGAACGACAGGGCGCTGAAGATCTTCGGTGACATGACCCACCTGGATCCCAGCAATACGGAGTGGAAGCAGGATTACGCCGAGGCGCTGGTGGAGCAGGCGGCACAATCGCTCGCCACCGGCCACGCCGACGAGGCGCATGCGCAGGCCACCCAGGCGCTCGCCGTGCTCGCCCCCATGCACAAGGACCAGCCGGAAGAGCGCACGCTGCTGCTGGACATGGCGGCCGCGCGACTGCTGCTTGCCGCCACCACCAGCGACGCCGGCCAGGCCAGGCAATGGCGAGAGGACGTGCTCAAGGACCTGGCCTCCGTTGCCAGCGGCACCGGTGATCCACGCGTGCTCGCCCTGCGCGTCGGCGCCTTGCTGAGCCTTGGCCGCGCACCGGAAGCGGCACCACTGGTGCAGCAGCTGTGGGATTCGGGTTACCGCGATCTCGACCTGCTCGCCACGCTGAAGCACCACGACATCGACTACCCCGCCAATGCGGCGTTCCAGCAGCGCCTGCAGGCGGCGCTCGCACGAAGCGATCCGCAATAGCGCCATTCCGCCCAGCAACACCCGCCGCACAGGGACCCCGACGCATCCTGACTTGAGGAGAACACTGTGGCCAACGACCTGAAAGTGACCCTGAACGAAAACACCAACCCGTGGCTCGTTGATATCGACCAGAAGGACAACGCCAACCAGGTGGCACGCAGCGCGCTAGCCCAGACCATCACCTGGCAGCTGAACGGAAATGCCGCCAACGGCACCATCGTGAACTTCGTCTGGATCAACTCCCCGCCCGCCGGGGTTTTCGGAGACCCCTCCTACGGAGTCAACGGAAAGTCGATGACCATGAGCGACCTCAACAACAGCGCCGCTACCGCGGGCCAGTGGATCTACAAGCTGGAGATCCAGGTCAACGGCAACACGTACTGGAGCGGTGCCACGGCCATCACCGGCACCGCCACCAATCCGTCGATCAAGAACAACTGACCTGCCCCAGGGAGCCGCCATGCATCGCAGGGACAACCCGGAAGTGGACTCGCAGGATGTGACGATGAACCCGCCTGTGATGCATGGCCCGTCAGCCGGCCAACCGGCTTCGGCGATACAGCCCGGCGCGACGATGGCGCCGCTGGTAGTCGGCATCACCAGCCACCGCAACATATCAGCCAACGAGATCGAGCCAATACGCGCCCGGGTTACAGCCTTCTTCGAGATGCTGCGGCAGGAGTTCCCCGGGCTGCCGCTGTGCGTGCTGTCCGCCCTGGCTGAAGGCGGTGACCAACTGGTCGCGCATGTCGCGCTGGAGGCAGGAGCACGCCTGATCGCACCCTTGCCCCTGCCAATGGAGCTCTACCTCGACGACTTCCCCGCGCCGTCGGCGCGCGCCCGCTTCGAGACCTTGTGCGAGCGGGCGCAGTTGCTGACGCTACCGCTGCCGCGCGGACCATCGCAGCATGCGATCGCCATACCAGGGCCATCGCGGGACCGGCAGTACGCAAAGTCGGGCGTCTTCATCGCCAGCCATTGCCACATCCTGCTCGCGATCTGGGACGGCAAGGATTCGGGGCGACTGGGGGGCACGGCACAGGTCGTCAACTATCATCTCAATGGGACCCTGCCCGGCCTGGTCGAACGCCATCGCGAGGCCAGGCACGTACTCGGCAGCGGCGACGAGCGCTTGCTCTACCACATCGTGTGTTCGCGCGAAGGCGACAACGGCGAGGTGGCGCCGGGCCTGCTTCCGCTGCAGACGTACTGGCGCTGCGGCGACTTCACCACCACCGACCGCACGCCACCACCCGAGTTCTGCCAGATGTTCGCGCACATGTCGGAGTTCAACGCCGACTGCTCGAAATACGCGGATGACATCGCGGCGGGCCAGCGCAACGAATCGGGCCGCATCCTCTCCCATGACAGCGCCCTGGGCCGCATTTTCAGCGCGGCGGACTGGCTGGCCATCCATTTCCAGAAGCGCGTGCTGCTCGCGCTGCGGCTCACCTACGTCCTGGCGGCGTTGATGGGCATTGCGTTCACGTTCTACGCGCACCTGTCCGAACAGGACTTCCTCATCTACACCTTCCTGCTGCTGTTCGGCCTGGGCGCGTTGATCGCGATACTCGCGCGACACCGGGGCTGGCATCGCAAGTACCTCGACTACCGCGCCCTGGCCGAAGGCCTGCGGGTGCAGGCGTATTGGCGGCATGCCGGCATCTCGGCGACCGGCGAGCATGAGTTCGCCCACGACAATTTCCTGCAGAAGCAGAACATCGAGCTTGGCTGGATCCGCCACATGATGCGCGTGGCGGGCATCGACCCCTTGCCCAACATCGACAACCGCCATGCCTCGGCACTTTCCGAGGCCATCGACGAGTGGGTGGGCGAGTCCGGCAAGAGCGGGCAGCTGCACTACTTCGAACGCAAGACCATCGAGCGCACCGGCCTGCACCACGTCACCGAGACCATCGGCATGATCAGCCTGTGGGGCGGCATCTCGATCAGCGTGTTCCTGGCGATATTCGCCCTGCACCTGCCGGAGAGCGTCAAGACCACCATGGTGATGATGATGGCGGTGCTCTCCATCATCGCCGCCGTCCGCGAAGCCTATGCGTATCGAAAGGCCGACAAGGAACTGATCCGGCAGTACCGCTTCATGCAGCGCATCTTCGCCAGTGCGCGCGCTGCCCTGGACCGCACCAGCGACCCCGCCAAGCAACGCGAGATCCTGCTGGCCCTCGGCGACGCCGCGCTGACCGAACACGCGGAATGGACCCTGATGCATCGCGAGCGCGACGTGGAGCACAGCAAGTTCTGAATCCTCGCTGCCGCGTGCGTGGGTGCGCGGATGACGACGGGCAGGCCTCAGTCCCCGGCGACTTCGGCCGACCGGCGCGCGGAGGAACGGGTGATGCCGGCCATGGTGGCGAGCAGCCACAGTCCCCGCGCCGCACTGTCCGCCCTGCACGCGAGCGCTTCCAGGCCAAATTGCGCGGCGGCCAGGCGGTAACGGGCGCACAGGGCCGGCTCGCCCACCAGATGGATCGGCAACGCGGGATCGATGCGTCCCAGGGCCAGCGCCACGCGGAACTCCTCGCCGATCATCAGGCCGGACAGATAGTCGGGTACCGAGCCCTGCTCCATCTTCCCCTCCAGCACCAGCGCACGCGCCGAGAACAGCAGCGCGAATGCGCCGCCAACGCCGCTCACCCGCACCGCGTTCACGCCGCGCAGGAAGGCCGCCTGGTCGGGTTCGCCGGTGGGCTGGCCCGGGTCGCCGGCGAGAATGGAATGACGCGTCAGCACGGCATAAAGCTCGCTCGTCATCAGTGTCATGAAGTCCACGATGCGCCCGTGGCGCAGCGTGACCCACTTGCTGTGCGTGCCCGGCAGCACGAAGTTGATGCGTTCGGCCGGCTTCACGCCGGTGTCCAGCGCGCCGATCAACTGGATCTCCTCGCCGCGCATCACGTCCGGGCCGCCCGGCTGGCGCACGCCGGGCACCAGGTACAGCGAGTGCCCTTCAGGCGTCTGCATGCGCAACAGCGCCGCCGACACGCGATCGAAACGCCCGCTGCGTAAGCGGCAAGCTGGCGGAGGCGCATCAACCAGAAGCCGAGGCACCGCCCTTGCTGACTTTGCGATCTGGGGCTTGAACTCCCTCTCCCGGGGGGGAGAGGGAGTTCAAGCTCGAAGGGAGAGCGAGATCAAGCTCGCGGCTCGGAGCAAGGGGATTTACAGCTCGCGTCAGGAAACGTGTTCGCTTACTTCCATTCCAGGATGCACCGGAAAGCACACCGTGCGGCGGTCGCGCACAGGGTGCGCTCCCACCGGCAGGAGAAGACGGAGGCGGGCTACCTGGGGATCACCAGATCCCCCCTCAACGGCGTCTGATCCGAAGCATCCCCCACAAACACCGTGAACTTCCCCGGATCCACCTGCCAATCACGACGTCCCACGTCGTAATACGCGAACGCCCGCCGATCCAGCGTGACGCTGACGTGCTCCGTGGCACCCGGCGCGAGACGAAGCTTGCGGAATGCCTTGAGCTCCCTGGCGGGACGCGACACCCGCGCCGACGGATCGCCCACGTAAACCTGGGCCACCTCCGCCCCTTCGCGAGCCCCCGTATTGCGCACGTCGAACGATACCGTCACGTCGCCGCTGGCGCTCACCGCGGACAGCTTGAAGTTGCTGAAGGCAAAGCGCGTATAGGAAAGGCCATGGCCGAACGCAAACAGCGGCTGCGCCTTCTCCGGATGGCTGGTGTACCAGCGATAGCCCAGGAACACGCCTTCGCCGTAGCGCACCGTCGGATGTCCGTCGGCGGCAGGCTTTGCATCGTAGAAATCGTGGGTTGGGTTGTCCTGCCAGTGACGCTCGAAACTGATCGGCAGCTTGCCCTCCGGCGAACGGTCGCCGAACAGCACTTCCGCGATCGCCTGCCCGCCCTGCTGACCCGGATACCAGTTCTGCAGCAAAGCGGGAACCTCGGCCAGCCACTCGTCGGTGGCGAAGCCGCCGCCCGAGGTGACGGTGACCACGGTGCGCTTGTTGGCCTGGGCCACGGCCTCGATCAAGGCCTCCTGACCCCAGGGCAACTGGAAACTGCGGTCGAATGCCTCGCTCTCCGACGTGCCGTCGAAGCCGACCGCCACCACCGCCGCATCGGCCATCGCGGCCATCTTGCGCGTTTCCTCCGGAATCATCGCGTCCACCGCGATGGCGCCCAGGCTCATGCGGCTGTAGCTCACGTCGGGACGGTAGTCGAGCCGGATCTCCACCGCCCTGCCCGCCGTCATCGGCAACACCACGTAGCGCGGCGCCTGCCCCTCGAACACGGGCTGCTGGATCACCGGCTTGCCGTCCACGTACAGCGTGTAGCTGTCCTTGCTCGCGGCGGCAGCCAGGAACAGGAACTTCCCGGTGCTGGTGGGCACGAACCGGCCCGACCAGCGAATGCTCTGCCGCTCGGTGGCCGGCGTGGTCCACAACTCCGGTTTCCACTGGTCCAGTTTGGCGTTCACCACGCGCTCGACCGGCTTGCCGGCGAATTCGGCATTGTTGAACGTCTCGCGCCACAGGCCGGCCTTGCCATCCGCGGTCACGAACACTTCCTTCGAAAACACCTCGCTGGTGGTCGGCAGGCCCCGGCTGTACAGCACATGCAGCTTGTCGCCCACCTGATCGCTGATGCCGGCGAGCACGCTCGAGGTGCGGAACGTGTCGATGTGGGAGCTGCCGCCCGCGCTTGCCGCACCCGGGTGGGCCATCGGGCCGATCACCGCGATCGACTTCATGTGGCTGGGGTCGAACGGCAAGGCACCGTTCTCGTTCTTCAGCAGCACCAGCGACTCGCGCGCCGAATCCAGCGCCACCCGATCGGCGGCGGGATCGATCAGAGGCACGTCATAGTCGCGCTGGGAGCGATCGAGGAAGCCGAAGCGCACGGCCGTGCGCAGGAAGCGGCGGGTCTTGTCGTCGAGGTCCGCGCCAGAAAGCGTGCCGTCGTGGAGGCCGGCGAGGATCAGCGCCGGCTTCATCGCATCGGGCGCAGGCATTTCCAGGTCCAGGCCCGCCTTGAACGCCTTGATGCCGTCGTGGGTCGCCTCCCAGTCCGACATGAACAGGCCGGTGAAGCCCCACTCCTGCTTGAGGATGTCGTGGCTGATGCGGCGGTTCTCGGCCAGGTAGTCGCCGTTGATGAGGTTGTAGCTGCTCATCACCGCACCGACGTGGCCCTGCTTCACGGCCATCTCGAACGCCGGCAGGTAGATTTCGCGCAACGTGCGTTCGTCGATCAGGCTGTCCAGGTGACGGCGGTCGTACTCGGAGTTGTTGGCGGCGAAGTGCTTCACCGCGGCCACCACGCCCTGGCCCTGCACGCCCTGGATCAGCCCCACCGCGATGCTGCCGGCGAGATACGGGTCCTCGCCGTAGTACTCCATGTTGCGGCCGTTCTGCGGCGCCCGGTACATGTTGACGCCCGGACCGAGCAGGAAGGCGATGCCGCGCGCGCGCGCATCGCGCCCCATCGATTCGCCCACGCGCCCAGCCAGTGCCGGATCCCAGCTCGCCGCCAGCGCGATGCCGGCGGCATAGGCGTTGGACGGGCCTGGCGCGCGCACGCCGATCGGCCCGTCCGACATCGCCAGGCGCGGCAGGCCGATCGACGGCATGGCCTGCGTGTAGAAGTTTTCGACGCCGCCGAGCAGCGCCACCTTCTGCTCGACGCTCAGCTTGCCGAGCAGGTTGTCGACGCGTTGCTCCACCGCAGCAGCGTCGGTGGCGGGCGCCGTGGCGTCGGCGAGCGCGCCAGTGGAGAACCCCAGCGCGACCAGCGCCAGGGAAAGCAGGGTCTTGCGCATGGTATTCCTCAGTACGTGGCCAGCTTGACGCGCAACACCTGCGGCTCGCTGGTGAAGTTCAGGCCGTAATCGGTCTGGTCGCCGTTCCACAGCCGCCGGAAGATCCAGCGGCCATTGTCGTAATGGCCTTCCTCGACGCGGTCGAGCAGGAAGTGCACGTCCTTGCGCTGCCTGCCGGGCAGGAAGCTCACGCGCACGTTGCGACCGGTGACCAGGTATTCGTTCTCGCCCAGCTGCGCCACCAGCACGCCTCCGCTGAGCTCCTCGTTGCCCTTGGGCGGATCCATGCCGAACTGCAGCTGGCCGTAGCCGAGCTTCACCTGCCAGTCGCCGAGATCCAGCGTCTGCTCGTGCGTCGCGGAGGGTTCGGAGGCACCCCACAACTTGCCGGCCAGGCCCGCCGTGGCGATCTCGCCCACCATGGGCGCCAGCGTGCGGTAGTTCACCGCGAACGCTTCGACGGTGTCATGGTCGAGTACGCGCGCGCCCAGCGGATAATTGGTGTACTTGGTGAAGTCCATGCCGAACGGCGAGTAGCCGATGCCGCCACGACCGAGCACGGCATACAGGTAACGCGCATAGGGCCTGGCGTGCCCGGTCTCGGGCACGAACAGCGGATTGTCCTTGCGGGCATAGCGATCGATCACCGCGGTGTACTTGTCGTACTCGGGCAGGTAGATGTCCGGGGCCAGCGCGTCGAGCGAAGGCGCGGCGGCCTTCCAGACCGCGAGCACGTTGTCGGTCGCGCCGCCGGTCGAATACGTGCCGGGCGGGCCGGGATGGAACGGATCGCGCAACGCGACGTTCGTATACATGGGCAGCTTGTAGACGGCGCGCCCGGCGGCCGCGACCTGCTCGATGTAACGCGCCACCGACCAGGCGAAGAAGAACTCCGGCGCATCCTTGCCGTACGCCTGGCTCCAGCTGCCGGCCGGCTTGCCGGTGGCCTTCAGCAGCTGGGCGGGCACCTGGCCCGCGAACAGCTGGTTGGCGGCGGGCGAATGATCGCGGTCGGTGCCGTAGCTGCCGGGCTCGTTCTCCACCTGCATCATGATGACGGTGTGCTGCTCGCCATCGACCTGGCGGACGTGGGTCATCAGCTGCACGAAGGCCTTGCGATCCGCTTCCAGCGTGCTGGCCGCGTGCGGCGACAGCGAATTGAGCAGCCTGCCGTCGGCGGCGATCACGCGCGGGAAGCGCTGGTTGTCCAGCTTCACCCAGGACGGCGCATAGCTGGGCCCGTTGTTCTTCCAGGTGCCGAACCAGACCAGCACCAGCCGCACCTTGTGCTCGCGTGCCTGCTTCACCAGAAGGTCCAGATAGCTGAAGTCGAACTGGCCCTCCTTCGGCTCGATCTGCTCCCAGGCGATCGGTACCTCCAGCGTGTTCGCATGCAGCTGGTCGATCGCGGGCCACACCTCGTCCATCATCGCGGGCCAGGCGCTGGAGTTGTTGACCTGCCCGCCCAGCACGATGAACGGCTTGCCGTCGACCATCAGGGCGTGGCGGCCCTGCTGCGTGACGATGCGCGGCAGCTCCGAGGCCGACGCGCAGGCGAGCGCAGTGGCGGCGAGCAAGGCAGCGATCCACCGGGAGGAGCGAAGCAAGCGCATGGAGGCCCTCATGGCGACGGCGTGGTACGGAATGGCGAGGCAGGCAGGCCATCGCGATTGATGAGGTTGGCGTCGTCCGGGCTTTCGCTCCAGGCGTAGCGGACAGCGACGGGGGCGGTGACGGCAGCACTGGAAACCACCACCGTTTGGCCGTCGATACGCGCTTGCGCCGGCTGGTAGTGCAGGTTGGCGCCCGCGACCTGGAAGCCACCGACGCTGCCGCCGCCACGGGCCGCCAGCGGTTCGCCCTGCGTGTCGAAGCTGACGATGGCGCGCTGGCCATCGATGCGCAGCGAGCGATACACCGGCCCCGCATCGACCACGGCGTCGCCCAGCACCACGCGGCGCGCAGCCAGTGCGAGACGGTGGCCCACGTCCTGCTTGTTGGTGGGATGGATATCGTCGGGATTGCCGATGTCGATGATCACCGCCTGGCCCGTATGCGGCAGCGACAGCACCGCCGATTGCGACTCGCGCAGCTCGGCCCAGGGGCTTTCCTGCGCGGAGTCGGAGCCGGCCCTGAAGTTAGCCAGCTGCACCCACAGGAACGGCAGCGCCGGCTGGTTCCATGCCGCACGCCACGCCTCGATCATCGCGCGGAACTGCGCGCGGTAGGCCATGGCATGGCCTGCGACCGCATTGGCCTCGCCCTGGTACCAGAGCACCCCGCGCAACGGATAGCCGACGAGCGGCTGGATCATCGCGTTGTACAGCAGCGTCGGCGTCACGTGGTGCGTGCCGGTGGGCACCACGGTCACCGCCGCGGGGCGGAACCGCCACGTCGACGGCAGGGGACGGCGCGCGCCGCCCTGCGGCTGTACGAACAGCGCGGCGGCGTCGCCATGGATGCCGCCGCCGGCACCGAGGTCGTCCACGCGAACGGCGAGCGAGTTGCTTCCCGCATGCAGGGCGGCCGGCGGCACCGGGTAGACGCGCTCATGGTTCCACTGCTTTTCGGTGCGGCCCACCAGGTGGCCGTTGACGTAGGTCTGGTCGGAATCGTCCACCTGCCCTACGCCGATGGTGACGCCGCGCGCCGCTTCGGCCGCGCTCAGCGTGAACTGCGTGCGGTACCAGGCCACGCCGTCCATGCCGTAGTAGCCCACGGTTTCCCAGTACGCCGGCACGGCGATGTCCGTCCACTGCGCGTCGTCGATGTTCTGCGCGGACCAGCCGCTGTCGCCGGTCGGCGGCGCCGGCCACTTCGCCAGTCGCTCGCGCGTCGGCGCCAGCCGCGCCTGCTCCGCGGCATCATCGCGCTTGAGTGCATCGGCCAGTGCGGCCGCGCCGACCTTGCCCGTGCGCGCGTCCGTCCAGGCTTCGATGCTGCTGCCGCCCCAGCTGCTGTTGATCAGGCCCTGCGGCACGCCGGTGCGCGCCTTCATGTCGCGCGCGAAGAACCAGCAAGCCGCGGAGAACTGGCCCACCGTGGCCGGGCTGGCCGCCACCCACGAGCCGCCTTCGAGCCGATCGCGCGGCTGAGTAGACCAGGCATGCGGGATCTTGAAGTGACGGATGGCCGGGTCGTTGGCCCGCGCCTGCTCGGCGGCGGCGTCGCGAGCTTCGGACACCATGAATTCCATGTTCGACTGGCCCGAGCAGAGCCAGACGTCACCCACCAGTAGGTCGGTGATGGCGCGATGCTCGCCGCCCGCGTCGATGTCGAGCGTGTACGGGCCGCCGGCTGCGTGCGTGGGCAGGTTCGCCTCCCAGCGGCCATGTGCGTCGGCCACCGCCTGGGCACGGGCGCCATCGAAGCCAAGCTTTACGCGCGTGCCAGGCACGGCCCAGCCCCACACGTGCATGGGCTGGTCCCGCTGCAGCACGGCGCCTTGCGAAAACATCAGTGGCAGGTCGAGTCCTGCCCGCACAGTGGTGGGCAACAGCAGGGACAACGCGAGCGCGCCGATTGCGTACAGATGCCTCATGGCTGGGATTCCAAAGGTTCGCCGTAGATGATGCCGCGCCCGCTGGGCGCGAAGTACAGCCGTCCGAAGACACGCGGATCGCCGGTCAGCAATCCGATCCGACCGTACCGATGCTCCGCGTCGTCGATGCGCTGCCATTGCTGGCCGCCGTCGATCGAACGGAACAGGCCTTGCCGTGCGTCGAGCCGACCGGCCACGAACAGGGTCGGCGTCGCCTGGCCTGGCGCAGCCTTGCCGAAACCGAACGCATCCACGCCCGTGAGTGCCGCGGCGCGCTGCGATACCCGCCCCTGCGCGTCGCCGCGCAGCAACGGCAGGTCGCTCGCCGCCAGGTACAACTCGCCTGCTGCTTCCGGCGACGCCTGCAGCTGCACCTGGTCGCGCCCCCGTGCTGCCGCACCCAGCTCGCCACCGATGGGCTGGAAACTCACGCCACCGTCGCGGCTGCCGTACAGCGCGCCGGACTGCCGGTCGTAGGCGTAGAAGCGCGATGGATCGCGTCGGTCAGCCAGCACGGCGATGCGTCCGTGCAGACCCTGCGCCGCCTGCCAGTGCCGGCCGCGGTCGCGCGTCTGGTACGCCTGCGACGCACCCCGCGGCGCCCACAGTACGCTGCCGCCGTCGGCCGCCACCGCAATGCTGCCCGCACCCTCGCCTTCCGGCGGTTCGCTGTCGAAGCTCGTCCAGTGCTGGCCGCCATCCACGGACCAGGCAGCCCGTACCGCCGGGCCGAACGGCTTGCGCAGGAAACCGCTGCGCACCACGACGTCGGGCTGCTGGCCCGCCACGTCGATGCTCTCGCCGTTCGCGTAGCGCGGCGGCGCGGTGAACTGCAGCGGCGCCACGGTGAGGTCGTCATGGCGATAGCCGTCCAGGTCGCCCAGCGCACTGAGCAGGTGCGCCCCGCCCGACGGACTCGCGAGGCCCAAGGGCACGGTTTCCTCCAGGCCACGGTCCTGGAACCACCAGTGCACGGTGCCACCATGGTCGAGCTGGCGCATGTCGCGTGAGGCCCATACGCCGTAGCCGGTCACGAACATCACGTGATCAGGGTCGAACGGATCGATCGCCACCGTGGTCATCCAGTGTGGCGTGTGGTCCACGGTCCACGCGGCGTTGCCGTGATCGAACTCGGAACGCGCGAAGATCTCGGTCCAGTGCCGGCCGGCGTCGGTGCTTCGAAACAGCAGGTCATGCGGCTCGTAGCGATGATGGGTGCTGGCGACCAGCACCCTGGAATCCGCGGGATCGACCGCCACGTCGCCCCACCCGAAACCGGACAGCGTGCTGCTGGCCGGCACCGGGGTGATGTCGGTCCAGCGTCCACTGGCAGGCTCCCAGCGCCAGATCGCACCGTTGCTCATGGTGTCCGGGCCCGGCTCGTCGCCGTAGCTCAGCACGTAGCTGCCATCGCCGGCGCGATGCATGTGGCTGGGCCGCAGGCCGGTGGGCTGGCCCGCCACCGCGCGCCAGCTGCGGCCGCCGTCGGTGGAGCGGAACAGGCTGGTCTCGCGCGTGGAAACGCCGGCATAGATCACCGGCGTGGCGGCAGCCTTGCTTCCGCTCGCCGGGTCGAACACCACGAACACGATGCCAATGGGCTGCGTGCGCCAGCTGTTGCTGGCGCTGGCCGACGGCGAGGTCGCCACGGCGGGAAAACCCTCCACCCTGGCCCAGTGTGCGCCGTGGTCTTTGCTGCGCCACAGGCCTGCGTCACGCGAGCCCAGGAACAGCACGCGGCCATCGTGCGGGTCGACCGCCAGGCGTTCACCGTTGCCGCGCCCCAGTTCGTTGCCGCCCAGCTTGAACGGCAGGTCCGCACGCTCGAAATGCCGGCCCCAGTCGTGCGAACGAAGTACCGCCGCGTTGCCTGCACGCGGCGTGGTGTAGGTACCCGAGGCGAGATACACCCAGTCGGCGTCGGACGGATCCAGCGCAAGGCTGTCGATGCCGAGCAGGTTGTTGTCCTTCGCCTCGATCCAGTCCGTCAGCGGCACCCATTCATCGGCCGCCTGGTCCCACCGATAGGCGCCGCCCACGTCCGTGCGCGCGTAGTACAGGCCACGCTCGGTGGGGTGGAACACCAGGCCGCTGACGTAGCCGCCGCCACCGATGCGCACGCTGGCGTAACGGTAGGCGACGGCGTCGTCCGCGGCGGATGCCGTGGTGGCCAGGCACAGCCACAGGAGCGCCAGCGGCCATGTCCGGAACGGATGCGCCCGATGGCGTCCTGCTGCCCTGCCCGCCCCGTGGTCCATCGTCAGAAGGTGGCGCGCAGCACCAGCTCGTAACGCCGGTCGTTGACGAACCAGCCACGGGTGTACAGGCGCGTGTCCACCGTACCGTCCGCATAGCTGGTCGGCCCCATCAGCACCCTGGTGGTGGCGTTGTTGAGGTTGTTCATCTGCAGGCCGACCTGCAGGTTCGGGTTGATCTTGTAGAAGATCGAGGCGTCGAGCTGGCCGAAGTTGTCGGACCAGGTCGGCAGGTGGGTGGCGGCGTCGCTGGTGGTGAGCAGGTAGCGGGAACGCCAGTTCCACGCGGCGCGCACCGACCACGGACCGTACTCGTACATGCCGATGAGGTTGTACGAGTTCTTCGACAGGCCGGTGAGCGGCAGCGCGACGCCCGTGGTGGTGGTGGCGTAGTACGGGTCGGTCGCGGTGTTCACGCCGCCCTTGCTGTCCACATAGGTGTAGTTGGCCTGCACGCCCAAGCCCTTCAGCCAGCCGGGCAGGAAGTCGAAGAACTGCGAATAGCCGACCTCGGCACCACGGACGGTGCCGGTGCCGTTGTTGTACGGACGGGTCACCAGGTAGTCCTGGCCGCCGTAGTTCTCGGTGCGCGTCTCGGTGGAGATGTAGTCACTGATGCGCTTGTAGAACAGCGTGGTGTAGAGCTGCCCGGTCGGCGCGAAGTACCACTCCAGCGCGGTGTCGTACTGCGTGGCCACCATCGGCTTGAGGTTCGGGTTGCCCGACACGCCGGTCCACTTCGTCACCGCCGTGTTGTCCGAGTTGAGCGTGGCGGACAACTGCAGGTACGGCTGCAACTGGGTGAAGTCCGGGCGCGTCATCGCACGCGAAGCGGCGATACGCCACTGCAGGTCGTCGGTCAGCTTGAAGCGCAGGTTGAGGCTGGGCAACGCGTTGTTGTAGTCGGAACTGCCGTTGTTGGCGAAGTACTGGCCCGTGTACTGCGCCTTCAGCGCATCGGATACGCCCGACTGCGTCAGGTTCGGGTACTGGCCCCAGCCCTGCGCATCGGTGCTGGTGTGCACGAAGCGGATGCCGACGTTGCCGTCCATCGGTATGCCGAACGCCTCGTCATTGCCGAAGTAAAGGATGCCGTAGGCGGCCTGCGTATCCTCGCCCTGGTCGTTGACATTCTGCGGGCCGTAGGTATCGATCGGGCTCCAGCCCCAGGGCACGCCGATCGAATGCAGCAGCTGGTAGGCCTGCCGGTAATTCATCGCCAGCGCGTTGACGGGCGCGTACATCGCGGGAACCTTGACGCTCCCGTGGAAGAAGTTCGAGTAGTTGTACAGCTGGGACATGTTGGGCAGGTAGTTCTGCATGTCCGCCAGCCCGCTGGGGCTGTCGATGGTGGCCCAGTTGTCGGTGATGACGCCCCAGTTGTAGCCGGTGGTCTTGTTGGTTTCGCTGCGATTGGTGGTGCGCAGGCCGAAGCGCATGTAGCGCAGCCAGCTGTTGTCCTCGAAGTTGTATTCCAGGTCGAGGCGGTAGGCGCGCTCCATGCCGCGCTGGTCCTCGTGGTGATCCATCGCCGCGGCCCAGAAGTAGTTCGCCGGATTGTTCACGTAGCTGGCCGGATTGATCGTCACCTTCGGCTTGGCGCCATTGGTGTCGTCGAGATACATGCCCGGCAGGTAGGTGGCGTCGAACACCGTGAAGTCCAGCGACTTGCTGGTCGACTGCACGAACTGCACGTCGCCCGACAGGATCATGCGGTCGGTGAGGTTGTACTTGAAGGCGGTCGACCAGTCGGTGGTGATGGTGCGCTGCTTCGCGTAACGGTTGTCCGTGTTGAAGCGCACACCGTCGCCGGTGAGGTTGCCGCGCCAGGAATTGGAGGTGAGCCAGCCGTTCTGGAAGACGCCGTTGGCGTCGTAGTTGAACGTCGTGCCCGGGGCCGGCTCGATGCTGTTGGACGAGTCGTTGAAGAACGCGGCGTGCTCGTTCCAGTTCATGCGGTACTCGGAACGCAGCACCTGGGTGCTCAGCTCCAGGTCGCTGGTGGGCCGCCACTGCAGCGCGCCGGAGAGGCCGATGCGGGTGCGCCCGAAGTCCAGCGTGCGCCAGTCCGCGCCGCCCGGCACGTAGACCTGGCTGAAGTTGGTGCCGGCCAGCACGGCCGCATCGGTGCGCTTCACGAACGGCTCGTTCTGGATGCCGTCGGTGCGCGTGGCCAGCTGGGAGTAGGCCACGTCGAACAGGGCACCGAATTCACCGTGGTCCTCGGTCTTCCAGCGGTTGCTGTAGAGGAAGGAGGCCGACGGCTTGCTCTTCTCGGAGAGGTCGCCCTCGTTGACGCCGCCGGTAAAGCCGATCAGCTGGCCCGGCGCGTCGAACGGCATGCGCGTACGCAGGTTCACCGTGCCGCCGATGCCGCCTTCGATGATGTCGGCGGAAGGATTCTTGTAGACGTCCACGCCGGCCATCAGCTCGGCCGGCACGTCTTCGAAACTGAGGCCGCGACCGCTGTTGGCGGAGAACACGTCGCGGCCATTGAGCTCGCCGCGCACCTGGGTGAGGCCGCGGATCAGCACGCCGCTGCCCTCGGCCGACGGATGGTCCGGGTCGTTCGGCGAGATGAAGTGGTCGACCGTGACGCCGCTGATGCGCTGCAGGGTTTCCGTCACGCTGCGATCGGGCAGCGCGCCGATGTCCACCGCGGTCACCGAGTCGATGATCTGGTCGGCATTCTGCTTGAGCTGCTGGGCGGACATCAGGCTCCCGCGCACGCCGGTCACGGTGACGCCGTCGAGCTCTTTCGCCTGCTTGGCATCGGCGTCCGGCTTCTTCTTGGCGTTCTTGCCGGCGTCGGGCTTGGCCTGGTCCTGGCTGGCGTCCTGCGTGGCGGCCGCCTGCTGGGCATGCGCATGCAGCGGCGCATACAGCAGGGCCAGGCCCATGGCGACGGCAACGGACAGCCGCGTCAGCGGCCTGCCGGCAATGCCCCCGTCCCTATCGTGCGCAATCTCGGTCATGGTCGAAGTCTCCCCCCGGAGAAGTTGATGGCGTACCGGCAGGCATCGCCGGTTTCTCGTTGCTATCCACATGCAGCAGACCCGCCGGAAGCCTCCGGCGAGCCTTTTCCAGCAACGCGCGCGGGGCTCCCCTGGCCCCGCGGCGCTTGACTCAGCAGCGGTACCCGGCCTTGGACGAGGACATGCGGAAATCGGACCGCGCGCCGCAAGGACGGCTTTTTCCATCCCCTTGGGCGCGGTGGTGCATATCGGTGGGTTTCGCCACGACAGCGGACATCGCCCGCCCGCTGGCGAGTAGCCCGGCTACCGGCCCGCCGGCCGGGTGGAAGCCCCTGCCAGGCGCGGCCTGCCAGGCGGCGTCGCCACGCACGGCCATCACCATCCGCGGGTGGCGCCCTGGGCGGGCGACGAGGCCGAATGCCGGCGTGGTCCCGTGCGTCGCGATCAGCGGGTCGCCGGCCACGGACACGCTTGCCGGCAGCAAGCACCGCCCGGCAGTGTATTCCGTCCCATGCTCGACTTCGATCACTGCAGCAACCCTCCCAGAGGCGTGGCCGGACGCTTCCTGCGAAGCGACCGCGCCTTTACGAATCCGAGCCCCCACGACTCGACGGCGACCTTGGGCGACGACAGCCGTCGCCTGCTTGGTAGGGGCGCATGCTGGATGGCCGGGCTTGGTCAGACAATTACGAAATTGATGGGCGGGGGTAACGTTTCTTCGTTTGCGGTCGCGACATCGGCCACGGGCCACGCGTTCCGGCTGCTAGCTTTCCGGCCGTCGGCCCTGCATCGCAGGGCATCCAGCCCCTGCCCGGGAGTCCCGATGCCAGCCTTTTTCCCCGTCGGCCCGTGGCCGTGCCGCGTGCTCGCCCTCGTCGCGTTGGCGCCGGGCTTTGCCCACGCGGCTGCCGCCACGGCCCCGACTGTGAACACCATCACGCCGCAGCAGGCGGACCAGCAATGGCAGCAGGCGACGCAACGCTATGCACCTGCGCGGGCAGCGCTGCTCGCCCGGGTGGCGCAAGGCGCGGCACAGGGACCGTTCCGCCCGGACTGGGCTTCGTTGCGAACGTATCAAACGCCCGCGTGGTTCGAGGATGCCAAGTTCGGCATCTTCGTCCACTGGGGCGTTTACGCGGTGCCGGCGTTCGCCAACGAGTGGTATTCACGCAACATGTACGACCACAGCGGCCGGGAGTACGCGCACCAGGTCGCCACCTACGGGCCCCCGGGCAGCTTCGGCTACAAGGACTTCATCCCGCAATTCCGCGCCGAGCACTGGGATCCGAACGCCTGGGCCGTGCTGTTCAAGCAGGCCGGCGCACGCTACGTGGTGGGCGTGGCCGAACACACGGATGGCTTCGCCATGTACGACTCCAGGCTGACCCGCTGGACCGCCGTGCGGATGGGCCCGCGCCGCGACGTCGTCGCAGCCCTGGGCCACGCCGTGCACGACGTCGGCCTGCGCTTTGGCCTGTCGACGCACCGTGCCGAGCACGACTGGTTCTACGACCACGGGCGCGAGATCGATTCGGACGTCAATGATCCCGCCTACGCGGATCTCTACGGACCGGCCCAGTCGCACCTCGCCCTGAACGGCGACCAGGACCTCGCGCAGGACTGGACCCATGTGTCGAAAGCGTGGGTGGACGACTGGCTGGCGCGCACGGCGGAGCTCGAGGCGTACTACCGGCCCGACCTGATCTACCTCGACTGGTGGATGGGACATCCGTCGTTCCGCAGCGCCGTCGCCGACCTGCTCGCCTACTACTACAACGCGGGCGCGAAGCGCGGCGGCGTCGTGGTGAGCTACAAGCTCGACGCGCTACCCGAAGGCAGCGCCACGCTCGACGTGGAGCGCGGCCGGCTCGATGCCATCCGCCAGGCGCACTGGCAGACCGACACCATGATCAGCCACAGCTCCTGGGGCTACGTGCAGGGCGACACCTACCGCTCCGCCACGGAGATCGTGCACCTGCTGGCCGACGTGGTGAGCAAGAACGGCAACCTGCTGCTCGACGTCGGCCCTCGCCCCGACGGCACCATCGTCGAGCAGGAACAGGCGGTGCTGCGCGACATCGGGCAATGGCTCGCCCTGAACGGCGCGGCCATCTACGGCAGCCGCCCCTGGCGCAGCTACGGCGAAGGCCCCACGGAGGCCGCCGCCGGCTCCTTCCAGGAGAAGAACGCCAAACCATTCACCAGCGAGGATTTCCGCTTCACCGTTCACGACGGCAAGCTTTACGCGATCGAACTGGGTTGGCCTGCGACCGGCGACGTCACCCTCAGGAGCATCACTCCCGCGGATGGCGTGCGCAGCGTGAGGCTGCTGGGCTCGTCGCAAACCGTGACCTGGCGAAGCACGTCGCAGGGACTGGCCCTGAAACCCGGCCGCCAGCCCGGGGGACCGGCGGCCTACGTGTACGAGATCGAGCTGGCCGCGGCCCGCCAATGATCGTCCGTGGGTATGGCGACACCGTCACGCCGCAAGGCGACGCAGTGCGATGCCCATGGCAATGCGATAGCTCGCCGCCAGATCGCCATGGATGACGATGGTGGCCAGCGGACCGCTGCGACGGCTGCCGTCGATGGACTCCAACGTGGCGCCGCTGTCGTCGTGCACTTCGACATAGGGCGAGACCAACTGGCTCAGCGCATCCTCGAGGCCCTCTTCCGGATGCGCCCTGGCATCTTCGGTCAGGTCGCCCGGATCCAGCAGCATGAATTCCGTGTCCTGCCCGCTCGCCGCACGGACATGGGCAACCAGTTCGCGCAGCTCGCTGCAGGTGCATACTGAAAGTGATCGCCCCGCCGCCTGTGCCGTGGCCTGGAGGCTGGTCGACACGTCGGCACCTCGAAAACCACCCGTGGCGTGGGGTCCCTGCAAGATCAAGATGGTCACGGTCCAGGCCCGGTTGCGCAGTGTCTGCCTTGGGACCATGGTGCTTTCGGCGACGATAAAGTCGCTACATTCCGCGGGCGTCGCGGCGTAAATTTCCTGCATATTTTTCGCACGGCAACACCAGAGCCGTGGTCCGCCCGCGCCTGGCGCACCGTGCAGGGGATATGCTGGCCGTCCCACCGTCGCAAGGAAGAGCCCGGCCATGCCTGATCGCATGCGTGCCATCGTCGTGATGGGCGTGACCGGCTGCGGCAAGACCAGCGTCGCATCGGCCCTGTGCGAGCGCATGGACGCGCATCTGATCGAAGGGGACGCGTTCCACTCCGCACGCAACGTCCGCAAGATGGCCTCCGGCACGCCGCTGACCGATGAGGATCGCAAGGACTGGCTGGACAGCCTGGGCCGGGAACTGATCGGCGTGCTCGCCACCCACGAACGGACGGTGCTCACCTGCTCGGCGCTCAAGCGCCGCTATCGCGACTCGCTGCGCGAGGCGGTCTCACCCCTGGGCTTCGTCTTCCTCGCACTGTCTCCCGAGGCAGCCACCGGACGCGTGGTGCGCCGTGCCGGGCACTTCATGCCGGCGTCCCTGGTCGACAGCCAGGTCCGCGACCTGGAGCCTCCCGTCGACGAAGCCTGCGTGCTCACGGTCGACGCGATGGATCCCCTGGCGGCCATCGTCGACCGCGCCGCCGCATGGTGGCACGCCAGCCCCGCCACCTGACCGGACCACGTCCGTGCACCGGTCGCCCGGGGCCGCCGGGCGGTGCAACCTTCCGCGGGCGCACCGGCACTCACCCCAGCGAGACCCTGGGTCGGCGCGCGAGGCCGCGGCGCGGCCCGTCGCGCTGACCATCGACGCGCCGGCAAGGCACCGACGACATGCACACAGGCGAGCAGTACCACAACTTCATGCTGGCCTCGCAACGCGACCATGCGGTGCGCGGCCGCTTCCAGAAAATGGCGCTGGACCTGCTGGCCAAGGGCGCGGACGTGCTCGACTTCGGGGCCGGCACCGGCATCGACGCGAAGGCCTATTCGGCGCACGGCCACCACACCTTCGTCTACGAACCCTCGGAGGCGATGCGTGAGTATCTCGGACGCCACTGCCACGACGAAATGGTCCGCAGGACCATCGTGGCGATCGACTCGCCCAGCGACTGCCAGGTCCAGGCCGTGACCGCGAACTTCGCCGTCCTCAACCATATCGAGGATCACGCCCCGCTGTTCGAGGCCTTGTCGCGCGTGGTCTGCCCGGGCGGGTTCGTGCTGGCCAGCATGCTCAATCCGTACTACCTGGGCGATGCGCGCTACCGCTGGTGGCGGGCGAACCTGCTCACGCTCGTGCGCACCGGTCGCTACGCGATCGACAGCGAGAGCCGCATCCATCGTTTCGCGCCGCGCGTGGTGGCCCGTGCCGCGGCGCCCTACTTCAGGCTGGAGCGGATATCGCCACGCGGGCTGGGACTGGCTGCCCAGCTTTACATGTTCCTGCTGTTCAGGCGCACCTGACATGTGGAAAGACTGGATACGACCGTTCGTACGCCCGCTGCCGCAATGGTCGACCATTGCCGTCGCCCCTCCCCAGCAGGCGGTCGCCGCGACCCTGCGCTGGGACGGCCAGTCGGCCGACGTCACCCGCGACCACACGGTGGCTTCGCTCAAGCCGCTCGCGATCGCGACCAGCGTCGATGCGGGCGAGCATCCGGCCCTCGAGTACAGGGACAACAGCACGGGCAAGTTGCTTGGCGTACTGCACCTGGCGAAGTCAACCTCGATCACCACCGAAGGCGCGTCCGTCGCCATCTACCGTGTGGACGGCGGCGAGCATCGCTGCCTCAACTGGGCACGGCGCCCGTGGAACACCTGGCTGCAGAACCGGGCCATGCGCAAGAGCAACAGCTCGCACCATGGCCTGATGGAGCCGGCGTCGGTGCAGCAGCTCATGATCGCCTACTTGTGCCCACGCCCGGTCATCCTGGTCTCGGTGGGGGCGCCGGGCCACCAGAACATCTTCCCGATGGACCTGATCGGACCGCTCGAACGCAGTGGCTTCTTCTCGCTCGCCCTGCGCAGCACCAATGTCTCGGAACCCGTGATGCGCGAGGTGCGCAAGGTCACGCTGTCCAGCATGCCCGCGGCGATGAAGGCCATCGTCTACAAGCTCAGCGAGCATCACAAGCAGCCGCTGCAGGACTGGAATGCGCTGCCCTTCCCCACGCGACGGTCGAAGGAGTTCGATATACCGGCCGTCGCCGCTGCACTTCGCGTACGTGAGCTGGCCATCGTGCACAGCCAGGCCATGGGTTCGCACACCTTCTTCCTCGGCCGCATGGCCTCCGACGAGGAACTCGCCGAGGGCACCCAGCTGCATCACACGGCGGGCTTCCACCAGGCCTATCGCCGGCGAGGGGACCGGCCATTCGCGGAGGTCTAGCTCACGGCTCCGCAGCGCGTGCCGCGTCGCTACGGATCGCCGGTTGCGGCAGCGGCAGCGGCGGCGACCGCCATGACGCGGCCCAGGCCGACGGTCGCGGTCCCATCACGAAGGCCAGGGTTCCACCGGCCATGATCTGGTCGTAGCTGATCACCGGCGCGTCCAGCGCCTTGCCGTTGAGCGTGGCCGACTGGATGTACACGTTCCCGCTCGCGTTGTCCTGCGCGGTGACGACGAAGGTCCTGCCGTTGCCCAGCCGCAGCGCGACGCGGGAGAACAACGGGCTGCCGATCATGTAGTCGCCCGACGCGGGATTGAGCGGATAGAAGCCCATCGCGGTGAAGACGTACCAGGCCGACATCTGGCCGCAGTCTTCGTTGCCGAGGATGCCGACCGGCGTGTTCGCGTAGGCGGTGGCGGCAATGTCGCGCACCCGGGCCTGCGTCTTCCACGGTGAGCCCGTGAAGTCGTAGAGATAGCCATAGTGATGGCTGGGTTCGTTGTCGTGGTGGTTGTGCCCACCCTGGAAATGGGCGTCGAGCCTGGCCTCCGCCGCCGCCGCGCCACCCAGCAGTTCAATGGTGCCCGGAATGTCGTGCAGGGCCGCGAACAGATAGGCCCATTCGTCGCCCTCGGTCCACCCCGCCTTCGGCGAGGCCCAGGAACCATCGAGGCGACGCGCCTGCATGAAACCGCGGGCGGGATTGAACAGCAGGCGATAATTCGTTGCACGCCGCAGGAAAGTCGCATGGTCCTGCGCGTGACCGGTGGCCTGCGCGACACGCGCGACCGCATAGTCGTCGTAGGACTCCTCCAGCGTGCTCGAGGCCGATTCCGCGACCTTGTCCGCCGGCAGGTAACCCAGCTTCAACGCATAGGTGAGCCCGGCACGCGCCTCGTACGGCGTGTGCGGCTCGCGGTCCCGCCACTGCCGAGTGGTATCGCCATCCGGCGGCGTCATCGCATCCTTGCGCACGGCGGCATAGGCCAGCTGCCAATCGAAGCCCCGGAACCCCTTGGTGATCGCCTCGGCCACCAGGGAATCGGCGTGGGTGCCGATCATGATGTTGGTGTACGAGGGGTTGGGCCACTTGGGCATCCAGCCACCCTCGCGGTAATCCTGCAGCAGCGCCTGGATCATGCCGTCGATGCGCTCGGGTGCGAGCAGGGTCAACAGGCTGTGTTCGGCGCGGAAGGTGTCCCAGATCGAATAGTCGGTATACGACTCCCCTTCGTGCACCTGGTCGTCGAACGCGCTGTAGTAATGCCCGTGCTCGGAAAACAGTCGCGGGTACAGCAGCGCGTGGTAGAGCGCCGTGTAGAAGACCTGGCGCTGGTCCACGTCGGCGCCGTCGATGTCGACCAGGCCCAGCTTGGCGTTCCAGGTGTCCTTCAGCGACTGGCGGCGCGCCTCGAAGTCCCACGCGGGCAGCTCGGCGTCGAGGCTGGCCTGGGCCTGCGCGATGCTGATGAATGAAGTGCCCACCTGTGCCTCGACCGGCCCGCCGCCCGTCACGTCGAATGACACGTGGGCGCCCACGTTGCTGCCCTCCACGCTGCCCGATGCCGCCACCGCCGCGGCGTCCCGATAGAGACGCGCAGCCTTGATCGGCTGCTTGAAGCGGACCACGAAATAGCCCTTGAAGTTGGGCAGCGCGAGCGGGCCGAGCTGGGCGTCCTGCCGATCCGGGTTGTAGCCGCGGACTTCATGGCGCGCTTCGTCGATTTCCACGTAACCGCGGATACCCGGGCGCGTGGCCTCGATCAGCACACCCGCAGTGGACGCCTTGGGAAACCAGAAGCGCAGGTAGCCGCAGTGATCGGTAGCCGTGATCTCGGAGCGGATCTGCTGCCCGCTTCCGGCCTGCATGGTCACCGCGTAATAGGCCGGCGAAGCGATTTCGTCCTTGCGCGAAAAGCGCAGCTTGCGCGCCTGCGGCTTGTACCTGGCCTCGCCGAGTTCCGGCATCAGGGTGACGTAGCCATAGTCGCCCATCCAGATCGCCGGCTGGTGCGTCCCGATGAAGCCTTCGATGTGGGTGTCGGCGTAGTTGTACGAACTCACGCTGACCCGGTTCTGGCGCGTCTGCGCCGTCCAGTTGGTCATCCCGAACGGCGTCGTGACCAGGGGCATGGTGCCCCCGTACTCCGACCCGCTGCCCGCCGTCCCGATATAGGGATTGACCCAGTCAATCGGCGTGGCCGGGGCAGCGGAAGCTGCGAGTCCGGGCCACGAAAGGGAGAGCATCAGCAGCGCGCCCATGGCCCAGCTGCCCCTGAAAACCGCGCCCGGTCTGGCCATCACTCCCCCTTCAGTGCCGGATCATCGTGCCCGCACGCGGGCTTTCAGGCCTGGACTTCGCAGCCCCAGCCATCGTTCCGCCCGCCGAGCGTATCGGCTTCTTCCGCCAGCAGGTCCTCGTAGCCGCAAATGTTCTCGTGCGTGGGCTCCATGTACGGATGGGCCAGCACCTGCCACGGCAATTCATCGTTCTCCTCGTACTCGGAGAACGACACCTTCTGTCCGCTCTTGAGCAGGCGCAGCGCGAACTTCAGGGCGGCCTCTTCGGAGGGGAAGATCACGGCGAAATCAATTTCGCGCGGCACCGAAAGATCATCGCCCTGCTCAGCCATCTGCTGCAGCACCTGGCCGTTCTCGTCATCGGGAAAACGCATTGCGTGGTTCATTTGGCAACCTTCGCTGGCACGGCCATGGGGTGGGGGTTCCAGTATGTCTGTTTTGGGGCGAAAGCGAACGTCGCCGCTGCAACTGCTCGACGGACGATGCCGCCAAGTGGACCCATGCGCAGGACACGGGAGTGGCGATCAAGCCAACAGGATATCGGGTGTACCGATGGAACGGCTTGATGCCCGCTTCGGGACGAAAGCAAACACGGCGTTGGCCAAACAGAACGTCACCCCGACGCACTGGACGCCGCGCCCCGGACATGAAAAAGGCCATGGTGACCATGGCCTTTTTCTGTATGCGCAGCGCTATGGAAGACGACAAACCTCAGTATGATTCTTTCTACCTGAGAGCAACTCCCGTTGCCCACGGAGCACGGCTACAGGCCAAATCTGTCGCCCAAAACCTTACAGTACGGTCCGATTCTGTCAATTTTTGAGTGTATCGCTGGGCCAAACGCAACAAACATCGTTTCATACGGGCTGGAAGTGGACACTAGATTCAGGGGGAATTTGGCCGGGCAGTCAAGACACTGGAGGCGGGCATAGTGCTATCTCCGAGCGGCGCCGACTCGCCCTCCGCAGATCGGAGGTTCACGGTGATGGTATGAGCGGGCACACCGTGTTCGGCTGGACTCTGCTTGAGATAGTTGACACCCTCCGCCTCATGCTTGAGGTAGCCATTAAGAACCTGCAGTGTATATCGCGCAATCAGGGCATAGCCGGGGACTCGATCCTCCAGCCCATAGTCGTTCTTCAGACTCACCTTCTTCCATACGGTTTCACTACGTTGACTCATCGAGCTGAACTCGGCGTGGGCAAGCCCAAGCATATGCACCGTAATGAGGTCCCCATGAATCCACTCGTTGAGGACGTTCGGCCCTAAGCTTGAACTCGGAAAGTCACGCTGCTGATCCTCGAGACTGATCTCGCCCTGAGTAAAAGCGAGCAGGGGAAGTTTCATATCTTCCGGATGCACGTCGCCTGCCTGTACGACCAACGAAGGGTAATAGCGCAGGCTGCCGTCAAGCGACACCAACGCATCAATCCGGCTATTCCGTGCAGCGGCAAAAAGACTAGATAGCCCACCCCAGCTATATCCAACTACAGCGACCTTGGACATGTCCGTATTCGATAGAGTCTGGGCATAGTCAATCAAAAAAGCGACGTCGCGGGCTTGCGCGTTGGCGCCAATGAGGTCATACGTCATATCGCGGGTGACGGCGCCTACGCTCGGGCTTGCGATGACGACATAACCATGACTCGCAAGATACTCACAAAGATCTGCGTTTTCCGACGCCGAGCCCCCTCCACCAGGTGCATAGATGACGACCGGAAAGCGTTCGTTCAACGGATGCGCATCGCGAACAGCCCACAGGGAATCCGCCAAGGTGGGTGCCAGGTGATCTAGAAGCTTCTTCCCTTCGTCGCTCAGCTCCGACTTACCTAACCGTACCTCACTATCCGCCGCATAAATGTAGTCCTTGACAGTCATTGGCTTGACGTTTGTCTTTGGCGCCGGGTACCAAACCAATGTCCGCAATAGTCGCTCGCGCGCGTCCTGCCGGCGCTTACCTGAGTCGTTATTGACCCGTCCAATGACGCGTTCGGAATCACGTTGCTCGACAACCATAAGTCCGACAGAATTAGGGCCTGGTCTTTCCGTGAACTTAAAGGTTGGATTGGATTGTGCCGACAACTGAAGAGCCGTCAGGCATAACCCGAGAAAGACAGTGGCGAGCGTAATAAAGCGCACTTGGAGGTTCCCCTGATTCCGCTTGATTTTGTCGGCAAGCAGCAAGTGACAGTCAATAGCTAATCGCAATGTCCGATTCGGTTTGAAAACGGACGATTCACGGACTCCCTTCCTAAGAAGCAACTTTCTCAGCTTCAGCCTGCAACTGCTTTGCCACGTTGGTGCTCAGCGCTATTAAGTACTGCATTTGACCGACATCAACACCCACGCGGTTGCTGTAGGCCTTTGCCACAAGCTCAGATAGAGCAGGCGCAAGAAGTACTGCCGCGCGATCCGCGAGCGAAGTTGCGTAGTTAGACATCCTAAGTCTCCGATAATTCTGGCTCAGGCCAGGACGTCATTGTAAAGCGAAGTCAACTGGATCGTCCTCTACATTAAGGGCGCCACCTCACCGTGCCGCAAACCATGTGCGCAGCACAAAGGCCGCTAGTCCGTGTAGACATACGCTGGTGAAGATCTGCGTCAGGGACTTTGCCAAGTCATATCCCCACAAAAGACCGCTGCCGTTCGCCCCTCACCGCACCGCCCCAATGTGGAACGCACCGCCCACCCCCACCCGCACCCGCCCC
>JACXTT010000801.1_pt1 | contig 53563 bp, 39 predicted proteins | sample 9270951 | NCBI WGS metagenome assembly JACXTT01 (sample SAMN15532306, study PRJNA645909) | rock metagenome | isolation source: weathered quartz diorite | place: Puerto Rico | collected 2017-06-21
TTACTGGACGAACTGCTGACTGATGAGCACAAGCTGATCCGCAAAAGCGTGCGCGATTGGGTAAAAAAAGACCTGAGCCCCATCATTGAGGATTACGCTCAAAAGGCGGAGTTCCCCAAACAACTGCTTAAAGGTTTGGCAGAGGTTGGCGCTTTTGGCCCTACAGTGCCGGTTGAATACGGCGGTGCCGGGCTGGATTATATAGCCTACGGCATCATCATGCAGGAAATTGAGCGCGGCGATTCGGGCATCCGGTCAACGGCGTCGGTACAGGGCTCGTTGGTGATGTACCCGATATATGCTTACGGCAGCGAAGAGCAGAAACACAAATACCTGCCCAAACTGGCCAGCGGCGAGTTGATGGGTTGCTTTGGTTTGACTGAACCCGACCATGGCTCAAACCCCGGCGGACTGACCACCAATTTTAAAGACGCTGGAGATCATTACGTTTTGAACGGCGCCAAAATGTGGATATCGAACGCGCCTTTTGCCGATATTGCTATTGTTTGGGCAAAAAATGAAGCTGGTAAAATACATGGGCTGATCGTGGAGCGTGGTATGCAGGGCTTTAGCACACCGGAAACGCATAACAAATGGTCGTTACGGGCATCCGCTACCGGCGAACTGGTTTTTGATAACGTTAAAATCCCGAAGGAAAACCTGCTGCCCGGCGTAGCGGGTTTAAAAGGTCCGTTAGGTTGCCTTAACCAGGCACGTTACGGCATTGCCTGGGGCGCTTTGGGCGCGGCTATGGATTGTTATGACACCGCTTTGCGTTACAGCAAACAACGCGTACAATTTGGCAAACCTATTGCAGGCTTTCAGCTACAGCAAAAAAAACTGGCCGAAATGATCACCGAGATAACCAAAGCCCAATTATTGGTGTGGCGCTTGGGTGTGCTGAAAAGTGAGAACAGGGCTACAGCGGCACAAATATCTATGGCTAAACGCAACAGTGTTGAAACGGCCATCACCATAGCCCGCGAGGCGCGCCAGATGCTGGGCGGTATGGGTATAACCGGCGAATACTCCATTATGCGGCATATGATGAACCTGGAATCGGTAATTACTTACGAGGGCACGCACGACATACACCTGCTAATCACCGGGATGGATGTGACGGGCCTTGACGCGTTTAAATAAGCTCGGCAAAAGGATTTGAGCAATAATGTGCCTAATGAACAACATATTGAAAATAACCTATTTACCTGCCATTATACAATAACATGCGGACCATTTTAATTTTTGCAACTCTTTTTTTAGTAACACAAGTATCTTTCGCGCAAACACAGGAGTATATCATCACAAAAAAGAACGACACCATTAAATGTAAAATAAAGGAAACGATGATCTCCTTAAAGATGATGTATAAGACCGATAAGATGGAAGACTATGCGCCAATGGTTCTTGATAGCATTTACGAATATCGCTATCGCAAGCACAAAGGGCCGGATACCCGAAGGGTGTTGCCGGGGGACAGTACCGCCACGCTTGTTGAATGGCAAATACGGGGTGCTTTAAATTTGTATGGTTATTTTGTTTTTCGAGGCAATTTTAATAGTTATTACGCCTATTATGTAGCTAAGGGCAACGGACCGCTATTTGAAATTAAAGCTAATGAAATTGGCGGACGAAAGCAGAGAATGGAGAACTTTTATAACGCCATTACCGATGCCCCCGAAGTATTGGCACAATTTAAAGCCGCGGACGACTATAGCCAAGATAAAATAAGGGAAACTATAATCGCTTACAATAAATATAAAGAGGAACATCCCTGAGTATTTTGCCTGGCAGTCGGCGTTTGATCATAAACCGGGACGTGACCAGCTAAGACGCGTTTAAATAACTAACTAAAAATTAAACCGCTAACGCATTGTCAATCAAGCTTTAATAATTGTAATAAAAACGAAATATTTTTTTGAAAAAAACAATATTTGGCAGCATTTTTTGGATAGCAAGCAAATGTTTTAATTATATTTGATCATCTAAACGCTTATAATGCCTGTTGCCAGCAATTCATCAGTTTTTACTGATAAAAAAAAGTCGTTACTTTTCTTTTTGGCGGCATCGGCATGGTCAATTATTTTGTTTTTTTCGTGCAACAGCCAAAATTCCGATCAGTCGGCATCCTCACAAGCGTTCACCAAAACTATCGAAACCGCGCAGAAACTTTACAATAACAATCCCGATAAAGGTATTCATTATTTAGATTCGGCTATCACCGGATACCGGGATGTAGGTGTTGCCAATCAGTTTGAGGCCTACGAGTTGCACTGCACCTACTATTACCATGCCCGTGTAAATTATGCTAAGGCCATGCTTTATGCCGATAGTATGCTTAACCTGATACAAAACAGCGGCAATGTAAAAGCTTACGGCAAGCAGTTGGGCATAGCCTATTTTTCGAAAGGGGACGTATATTTTGCCACCGATCATTTCCCCGAGGCTTACGAGTTTTATTATAAAGGCAAAGTTACCGGCAAAAACAATCTTGATAATTGCACCATGAGCGATTATAGTTACCGCATGGGCATGATCATGTACAAGCAGGAACATTATAGCCTGGCAGCTAACTATTTTAAGGAAAGTACTGTGGAGATAAAGGGCTGCACCATGAACTTTGTAACCTTTTACCGCGTGCAGGAATTATTGGACAACACCGCCATAAGCTATGATAAAGCCGGATTACGCGATAGCGCCCGCGTTTATTTTGATAAAACATTAGCTTATATTAACCAGGAGGCCCACAATTATCCCGAAAGGCCCCAATTGATGGATGTATCGCGTGCGGTGGTGTATGGTAACCAGGCAAAATTATTTATGGCTGCGGGTGATATGGAAAAAGCCGAAGACCTGCTTAAAAAGAGCATTGCCATTAACCTGCAAAAAGGCAACGATAATAAGGATGCCGAGCTAAGTGAGCTAAAACTGGCACATATTTATGCGGATAAAAAGGATAACGCCAGCCTTATCGGTTTACTGAACAACTTACGCAGCCAGTTAGATAGTGTAAAAAATCCGGATGCCGAGGTAGACTGGAACCATCTGATGGCCGCTTATTACGAAAAGCAAAACGATGCGCAAAAAGCATTGTACCACTTTAACCGGTACGATTTTTTAAAGGACTCGGTAGCTAAGACCACGCTCGACCTTAAACAGAACGATGTTAACCATTTGTTTAAGGATTTTGAGAACCAGTCGACCATCAACAACCTAAAAAACGAGAACTTTGTGCAGTATATGTACACCTGGGTTGCGGCGGTATGTGCCGTGATGGCATTGGTGATAGTTGGACTGGTATTTTTTAACTGGCGAAAATCGAGGCGAAATGTATTAGCTTTAAGCGAACTTAACCAAAAGATACACGAGCAAAACGAAAGTTTGCAACGCGCCTTTTTGACCCAGGAAATTAACAACAAAGAAAAAGACCGTATACTACGTGCCGTGGCGCACGATCTGCGGAACCCGATAGGTGGTATAGCATCGTTAACTGCGCTGATGCTGATGGAAGAAGGCTTGGATACCGAACAACGCGAATTAACACAATTGATCCAGACAGCAACCAACAACTCGCTCGAGCTGATCAACGAGATATTAGAGGCTACCGGCATGGCACCGGGCAACGTGATCAATAAACAGATGGTGGATATCAATACTTTGCTGAGCAACAGTGTTGAATTGCTCAAATTTAAGGCTGCCGAAAAGAACCAGAAGATAATGCTTGATACACTTGAGGAGCCCGAGGAATTGTACATCAGCCGCGAAAAGATATGGCGGGTTATCAGTAACCTTATCAGTAATGCCATTAAGTTTAGCCCGAACGATTCGGTTATCCGTGTAGCTGTGATCAGCGAAAGCGAGAACATCTGCATCTCGGTTAACGATCATGGCATCGGCATCCCCGATTCGATCAAAGACATCGTGTTCAATATGTTTACCCAGGCCAAAAGGATAGGTACCGCCGGCGAACCATCTTTTGGATTAGGCCTTTCCATCAGCAAACAGATCATCGAAAGCCATGGCGGCCAGATATGGTTTGAAAGCGTGCCTGGCGATGGCACCACATTTTACATCAGGTTGAAGAAAACGCTGGCTGAGTAGTACAGTCACAACAAAAAACCACCCCGGTATCGCGGCCGGGATGGTCATCATTAGAAAACAAACAATCAACAATTAGTACTGTGCGGGGCGGGTGTAAACAGGGGCGCTCATCCTATTTTCTGCAATGTGCTGCTCACCGGCGCTGCTGCCACGCATGTGGCCGTTATTTTGTTGCGCAGGCTGGCTTGGATTAGCACGGTTATCGTATTGCTGCGGCTGAGCTTGTTGTTGCCCCCTGTTATAGCCACCGTTACCTCTGTTATCGTTTTGCTGTGGCTGGGCTTGTTGTTGCCCACGGTTAAAGCCACCGCGGTTATCGTATTGTTGTGGTTGCATTTGTTGCGAGCCACGGTTGTAGTTATAGTTGCCTTGCGGACGTTGTTCCTCCCTGCGGTTGTCAAAATGGTCGTCGCGTTGTGGCTCCTGCGGCCTGCCATAGTCCCTGTGGTCATCATGGGCACGGTCGGCATACATGCGGTTATCATGGTCGTTCCGGTCCCAGTCCCTGTGTTCAACTCCGCCATAACGTGAGCGGTAAACATCGTTGTGCAGGTATGGCCTTGGCTCGTTCACTGCAAAGCGGCGTGCGTGTTCCCAATCGTAGTTGCGGTATGCACCTGGCAAATAAGCGGCCGATACCCAGTTGTAACCATCGTTATAATAGTAGCAATGTTCGCGAACCGAATAATAAGCCTCAACTTCGGGCAGGTAATAATATTGGTCGTTGTAAACCGGGGCGGGTGCTTCGTACACCGGCCTTGTATCGCCAAAGTGTAAACTGATGTGGAACCCTATTTGCGCATCGGCATTTTGACTAACAAAACCACCGGCTACTATTGCTGATAAAATCATTAACTTTTTCATAATCTTTTCTTTTTTAGTTGTTACCGATACCCTGATGTTTGTTTTTGTTTGGTTATGCACCGGGTTATCGTTTTTATATAGGTAAGACACTATGCACGCATAATAGTTTAATCTAAACGCATATTTATATTGTAATATATTAATTACACAGTTTATAAATTCTGTATTATTAATTTTAAACAGAATTTAATTTTTAAAATGTTTAAATGCACGAATATTGGAGAATTTAATTTCTTTGAAACAGCGTTTAGTTAGCTGATATATCGACCTTGAGAAACTGGTGAAGTTTAGATGAAATTTAAATCGCCACAAAGGCACAAAGTCACGAAGGAGAAAAGCTTAATACCTCGCGACATTCTCGCAATTTTTGTTGCCACTAAGGCACTAAGTCACAAAGAGCAAAGCTTAGTGCCTTCGTGTCTTTGTGGCAAATTAAAAGAATATAGAACCAATAAACTAAAGAGTTTCGCTGAAAGGGCGCACGTAGTTAACCGAGGTGTTGCGTACGTAATGCTGCCATAAAACCATGCCGCCGCTAATGATGATAATGTTTTTCATGATGTATTGGCCAAGCAGCGTAAAACCAAGGTGGCTAAAGGTTTCCTGCGGGAAGAAGACAAAGGGGGTAAAAGTAAAGCTCATATGTACAAACATGAGCAATAACACGGTGCGCATGTATTTGCAACTGATGAGCAGCACGCCTATCGCGCATTCCCAAATGGCCAGGGTTTGTATGGCTATGTGGTCGGGCAGCAGCCCAAACGTTAACTGGTGGATGGTTGCCGAGGCGATCTGCTCGGCAGGGCTTAGGCCGAAAAAGAATTTAAGGACACCAAACCAAAGGTAAATAACGCCGATGCTTATCCGGAGCACCCTGTACGGGTTTAGTGGATTTGATTTAACTTCGGTCATGGCGGTTACTAATTATCAATTTATTTAACCCTTGGAACGATTATTTGCCGGATGGTTTAAAACAAGTGAAAACTATTGTGCAATTTTATGTACGCCAATTGCTACCTGATCTGATATGAAAAACCTTTCCATCCGTTTGTTGATCGTCACCCTGTTAAGTTCCATCACTGCAATGGCACAGCTAACCCACCGCGACCTGCTGCAAAAAATACCGCAGGCAGCACTGGCGCAGGCGCTTATCCCGCACGATCAGTTCAAACCTTTTCCGCAAAATCCTGAAGGTTGGAAGGCGATATTACCTGATAGCGTCATCACCAAAATAGTGCGTAACGGCGAGGCCGCTTTAAAAAAGGACTTTAAAAATATACCCGCCACCATTATGCTGGAGTTTGTGCGCAATGGTAACCGTACCGATTATGAGAAACTATCTTTTGAAAAGCGCAACCAGCTTTGGGACCTGGTACTCGCCGAATCGGTTGAAGGCAAGGGCAGGTTTACCGATAAAATTGTAGATGGTGTATGGTCGATAAGCGAAGAAAGTTTCTGGGGTATCAGCGCGCATGTGGGTGCGCAAAAGGCAGGTGCGGGCCTGCCCGATGTGCAGGACCCGATAGTTGACCTGTTTGACGCCGAAACCAGCGCGGTTATGGCCTGGACGGATTACTTTGTTGGCCCTCAATTAGATAAGGTATCTAAACTGGTTCGTCCGCGTATTAAATACGAGATAGAACGCCGCACGCTAAACCCCATGCTCACTGCCAAATATGGCTGGATGGGCGGCGGCAACGCCGAAGCTAAGCTAAACAACTGGGCGCCCTGGATAGCATCCAACTACCTGGTGGCTAATCTGCTGATAGAGAAAGACGAAGCAAAACGCGCGGAAGCGGTACATATAGCGGTAAAAATACTGGACCAATATATTGATGGGCTTGGCGCCGATGGCGGCTGCGAAGAAGGCCCCAGTTACTGGACAGCCGCCGGGGGCTGTGTGTACGATGCGCTGAACATTTTATACGATGCCACGGGCGGCAAGCTCAATATTTACAAAAACCCGTTTATCCAGAAAATGGGATCGTACATTTATAAAACGCATATAGCGGGCGAGTACTTTATTAACGTGGCCGATGCCCACCCAACGCTAAAACCCGACGGACTGATGATCTACCGTTTCGGTAAAGATATGGGCGACCAGCCCATGACCAATTTTGGCAGCTGGGCCTACCATACTTTTGCTAACGAGGATGTAGGTTATGAGCAGTTTCACCGTACACGCGGCTTGTATAACCTAACCGCCATTAAAACCTGCGCGGCCTATCCCGGCAAGGAAGACGATGTGCGCGATATGTGGTACAGCGATGTGCAGCTGATGGCCTCGCGCTCCAACAACGGGTTGTTTGTATCGGCCCATGGCGGTAACAATGGCGAAAGCCATAACCATAATGATGTAGGCGACTTTACCGTGTATGCCGACGGTTACCCGGTTATTATTGACGTAGGCTCGGGTACGTACACCGCCAAAACATTTGGTAAGGACAGGTATAAAATATGGTTCAACACTTCGCCATACCATAACCTGCCTACCATAAACGGCAAAGAGCAAGGCGCTACCGCAAAGTTTGAGGCTACCGATGTGAAGTATGCCCAAAACGGTAACACCAGCAGTTTAGTTATGGACATTGGCAAAGCCTATCCCGCCGAAGCGGGCATAAAAAGCTGGCAGCGTTCCGTAAAAATGGATAAAGCAAAAGGTGTGGAGGTTGATGATGCGTTTGAAGGGGCCAGTCCTGTAAATAGCTTAGCACAATCGTTTATGTCGGTTTGCGATATTGACCTGGGTATGCCGGGGAAAATTGTTTTTATGTTGCCCAACCATGCCAAAGTTTATTTGGATTACGATGCGGGCGCCTGGACAGCATCAAAAGATAAAATGGTATTGGATGCCCCCGAAGACCAGCTTTTAAAAACCAACTGGAAAGGGCGGGATATTTGGCGGGTGTTGCTTACCTTTAAAGGGCATGATACAAGTAAAACAGTGAAGTATTTGGTGCATAAGTAACCTACCATGAAAAAGACCCTCCTTGTTATCCTCTGCATAATAGTTATAGCCGGCATTACGGCTGGCGGCTATTTAATGAAAGGCTACTCGCAACGGCGTACCTTAAAAGCAGCGCTTGACGTTACCGAATTACCCGACAGTTTAAAGATATTGGACTATACCGACTACGGCGTCAGTAGTTTCAGGGCCGAGTTTTACTTGTCGATACCCCCAACCCAGTTTGACTCGCTGATCAAAGGCAGGGCTTACGAAGTACGTTCGGCATCAACTGCCGACCTGCAGCTAAATACCATACACCCACCGGGTAAAGCTTTTGTGCCGGTGGTGCTTTGCAAATGGGGCACGGCCACTAATCGGACCATTATTTATACCAATATCACCAAATCGTTAGCGTATGTGGTTTGGGATGCGAATTGAGGGTTTTTCCCTCTTGTCATCTCGATCCGTTGGCTAACGGAGAGAGATCTTCTACACGTCATACATGTCTGCTGCATACCGGTCTGCTGTAGAAGATTTTTTCGCTATCGCTCAAGAGATAGGTCTCGTCGCTATCGCTGCACGAAATGACAATTTTATTTTGCTGTTTTGGAGCATTAAATAACAAAGGCGCCGGTTGGCGCCTTTGTTATTCTGAGAAATGATAGCTGTAGGTTTTGCTTTGCTCCACTTTAAAACGGACGCGGCTGATGTTGGCTTCCACATCGCTTTTTTCACGGTTGCTGGTTACCAGCATCAGGCTTTCGCGGTAAAATGCCAACGCGGCGTCCAGTTTGCGGTTCTTTTCCGCGCAAAGCCCCTGCATATTGTAAATATCCGAAACGTTAACCCCCGGTACCGTAATTGCCTTTTGTGCAACGGTATTCAGTTGGTGCTCCATGTTGAGGAACAGCAGCAGGCCCACGTAGTGTTCATACACATCAGGAAAAGTTGGTTCCAATTCGGTGCACAGTTTAAAATGATACCCAGCCGACTGATAATCGTTCAGGTTATAATAATACAACTTGCCTATTTGGTAGTGCGCACGTACAAAAAGCAGGTCGTCGGCCAATATTTCGTTCAGCAGTTTTAGCGACAACGGTGTTTCGCCAAAGTTCAACTCCTCAACCGCCTGCAAATATTTCTCCTCTATTGTGTAATAAGTGTCCATAAAGATCATTTAAAAAACTCCTGGCGTTACTGCGCCACAAAGCATTGGTTAAATAAAAAGTTTGAATGTCCTGTTATAGTGCTACACTATACAGCTCTGGAGGAAATGAATGCAATATCCCCCCGAAGCATCCACATGGGCTGCCTTAAGTAGTGTTTACTTGGGTTAATAAGGATAAGCATTGTAATATTTTTTTGTAAAGATACGAGTTACAATCCAGAATGTCAAGCAGGTAGCGTATGATAGCAATACTAACAGCTGTTCAGCGGGCGGCAGCATGGTTTAGAAGATTTCGATCCATTAGCCAACGGATCGAAATGAGAATCTATACATTAAACAACAATAGGGATGGGTTTGAAACCCATCCCTATCGCAAGGTCGTTTCTGGATGACTTTTAATTCCCCAACTCGCTCATAAATTTAATGCGCATTAGCTGCACTTCTTCAAGCGTATAATCACCGGCACCCAGTTCGGCAAGGGCATGGTCAACCGAGTCATCTTCGGCGGTGCGGAAATAGTCGAACACCTCTTCCTGCTTATCCTCGTCCATTATCTCGTCGATATAATAGTTAAGGTTGAGTTTGGTGCCCGAGTTAACAATGGATTCAACTTCGTGGATAACCTCCTCCAAACTTAAACCTTTACTGGCAGCAATATCATCAAGCGATAAATGGCGGTCAATATTCTGAATGATATACACCTTCATGGCCGATTTATTGGCCGCGCTTTTGATCACCATATCTATCGGGCGGTCAATATCGTTATCTTCAACATATTTGCTGATGAGGTCTATAAACGGCGCGCCAAATTTCATGGCCTTACCGGCACCAACACCCGATATCTGTTTCAGCTCATCGATCGTAATGGGATAATGCGTACACATTTCCTCCAACGATGGGTCCTGGAAGATAACGAACGGCGGCAGGTTTTTTTGCTTGGCTATTTTTTTACGCAGGTCGCGCAGCATTTGCAGCAACGCGGTATCCAACGCGCCCGAAGTGCCTTTGCCGCCCTCTTCACTATCATCGCTGTCATCGGTTGAGCCCATAGGCCGGTTCAGCACCATTTTTAAACCATAGGGGTTATCTAAAAACGAATGGCCCGATTTGGTTAGGCGCAGCAAACCATATTGGTCAATATCTTTTGCAATAAAATTACTCAGCAAGGCCTGGCGCATCAGCGATTGCCAAAGCACTTCTCCCTCCTCTTTACCCGAACCAAAAGCCGGGTCGAGGTGGTGCTCGTAGTTATGTATCTGCGGGTTATCAACGCCCATCAGCACGCTGATGATGTGGTGGTCGTCAAACTTTTCGCCCAGGTGTTTCATCAGGCTCAAAGCCTTGTGCAGGGGTGCTTCGGCATCAAAAAACGTTTTTTGGGCGGCACAGTTATCGCACATGCAGTTACAGCCTGCCTCGTTAAAGTTTTCGCCAAAGTAATGGAGTATCTGCTTGCGGCGGCACACGGCCGACTCTGCATAGTCGATCACCTCTTTTAATATCTGTGTGCCAATTTCCCTTTCGGCAACCGGCTTATCTTTCATAAACTTTTGCAGCTTATCGATATCCTTTTCGGAGTAGAACGACAGGCAAACACCCTCGCCCCCATCGCGGCCCGAACGGCCGGTCTCCTGGTAGTAGCCTTCCATGCTTTTAGGCATGTCGTGGTGTATCACGTAACGCACATCGGGTTTATCAATGCCCATACCAAAGGCAATGGTGGCCACAATTACGTCAACATCTTCCATTAAAAACCTGTCCTGCGTATCGGCGCGAACTTTGGCATCCAAACCGGCGTGGTATGGCAGGGCCTTTATCCCGTTAAGGTTTAAAGCCTCGGCAACTTCTTCCACCTTTTTACGGCTCAGGCAATATACAATGCCCGATTTGCCCTGGTGCTGTTTTACAAACCGAACGATCTCTTTGAGCACGTTACGCTTGGCGCGCACCTCGTAATACAAATTACCACGGTTAAATGACGATTTGTAAATGGTGGCGTTGTTCATCTGCAGGTTTTTCTGGATGTCCTGCTGTACTTTTGGCGTTGCTGTGGCGGTAAGCGCGATGATCGGGATATTATCACCGATATTGCTGATCACCTGGCGTATCTTACGGTACTCGGGGCGAAAATCGTGCCCCCACTCTGATATACAATGCGCCTCATCAACCGCCACGAACGACACGTTGTTTAAGCGTAAAAAGTCAATATTCTCTTGTTTGGTTAACGACTCCGGGGCAACGTAAAGCAGTTTGGTTTTGCCGGATAGCACATCCTCTTTAACCCTGGTAGTTTCCGATTTATTTAGCGACGAATTTAAAAAGTGCGCTATGCTGTCCGATCCGCCGAAGGCCCTTAGCTGGTCTACCTGGTTTTTCATCAAAGCAATTAGCGGGGATATGACGATGGCCATACCATCGGTCATTAAAGCGGGCAGCTGGTAACACATTGATTTACCGCCGCCTGTAGGCATGATCACGAAGGTATCGTTACCGGATAGTATGTTGGTAATAATAGCTTCCTGCTCACCCTTAAAGTTATCGAACCCAAAAAAATTCTGAAGATTATCGAAAAGTGATTTCTTCGTCTCAATCATTACAATATATATTTACTCGCGGTGTGTACTAAAAACTACCTCAAAATAACAAAAAAATTAAAAGAAACCACATTTTAGTTTCCTTTTATTAGATAGCCGTGATAATTAAAGTATAATGTACGACTAATTTTTTGTAAATGCAACCCCTTTAACGATTATTTTTTTTCGAATGGTATCGGTACATTCAAATTATTTGCACAATTTCACGGTCGCAAATTGAAGAGCATTAATTGAGTACAGCATGAACAGTAATAACTATGCTATTATTATGGCAGGGGGCATTGGCAGCCGGTTTTGGCCCATCAGCCGCACGGCGCACCCCAAGCAGTTTATCGATATTTTAGGTACAGGTAAAACCCTGATACAACAAACCTATAACCGCTTTTTAAGCATTTGCCCTAAAGAGAACATTTACGTTGTTACCAACGAGATATATACCGGCCTGGTAAAACAACAACTGCCCGATATGGGCGACAGCCAGATACTCACCGAACCTGTAATGCGCAACACCGCGCCCTGCATTGCTTACGGCTGTTTTAAAATACAAAGCCTTAACCCCGACGCCGCCATTGTTGTGGCGCCGAGCGATCATTTAATTTTAGATGAGCCGGGTTTTGTTGCCACGATAGAAAAATCGCTGGCTACGGCGGTAAAACATAAGTGCCTGGTTACCCTGGGCATTAAACCCTCAAGGCCCGATACCGGTTACGGGTACATCCAGTTTACCGATAACACCATTGACGGCGATTTCCATAAAGTAAAAACCTTTACCGAAAAACCCTCGTTAGAGATAGCCAAAACCTTTTTACAAAGCGGCGATTTTTTATGGAACGCCGGCATATTTGTGTGGAGCGCAAAAGCCATACTTAACGCCTTTGGCAAATACCTGCCCGAAATAAACGATATTTTTGCCGATGCAAGGCCGGTTTACAACACAGAGAACGAGAAAAGCTATATCCATAACGCGTACCAGCAATGTACCAATATCTCGATCGACTATGGGATTATGGAAAAGGCTGAGAACGTTTATGTACTGCCAAGCGAGTTTGGGTGGAGCGACCTGGGTACCTGGGCCTCTATCTACCAGCTGGCCGAAAAGGACTATGTAGGTAACGCCGTTATCCCGGCTGATAAGGTGATCATGTACGACTCGTCAAACTGTATGGTGAGCGTACCCGAAGGCAAACTGGTGATATTAAAAGGCCTGCACGATTTTATCGTGGTCGAATCAAACAACACCCTGCTCATCAGCCCCCGCGACCAGGAACAAGGCGTAAAACAAATTGTTGCCGACGTGAAGCAAAAGTTTGGAACGAAGTATATTTAGTGAGTGGTGAGTGGAGAATGGTGAGTGGTTAGCTTTAATAACAAAAACTACTCACTGCTCACTTTATAAACCACTCACTGCCCCTGGCGCTGGCGTATAGCCTCATACAATATCACCCCCGTCGATACCGATACATTGAGCGACTCGATCTGGCCGAACATGGGTATTTTGGCCAGATGGTCGGATATGCGGATCAGGTCGTTCGCGATGCCCTCATCTTCCGATCCCATAATAATGGCCGTGGGTACGGTATAATCGGGCACATAAATATAGTCGTTGGTTTTTTCGGTACAGCAAACCAGCTGCAAGCCCGATGCCTGTAAAAACTTAGCCGTTTGCAGCAAACTGCCCTCCCGGCAAACGGGGATATTATACAGCGCTCCTGCTGAGGTTTTGATAGCGTCGCCGTTTATTTGTGCAGAGCCCTTTGCAGGGACAACAATGGCATGCACCCCTGCACACTCGGCCGTACGGGCAATGGCACCAATGTTGCGCACATCGGTAATACTATCCAATATCAGTATCAAAGGCGTTTCGCCTTTTTCAAACACCATGGGGATGATGTCTTCTATCTTATAATAGGTTATCGGCGATATGATACCGATGATACCCTGGTGGTTTTTAGCGGTAACGCGGTTCAGTTTCTCAACCGGTACCTGCTGGGCTTCAATTCTATATTCGGCCAGCAAAGTTTTTAGTTCCAAAAGCAAGGGGCCGCTCAAACCGCGCTGCATGTAAAGCGACTCGATCTCTTTGCCCGACCGTATGGCCTCCATAACGGCACGGATACCGAATACCATTTGGTTGCTCTCTCTTTTTGGACCTTGACTGTAACTCATTATGTGCGGTTAGAATAAGGTGTCAAAATTAGCCATTATTATTGATTGGCAAAGGCAGGTTTAAACGGGCAGGATTTTCAAAAAACGCCCCTGTTTTTAAGCCCAAAAATGCAAGCAGGTTGTTCAATTTTTATTCACAAAAAACCGATTTTCGGAAACCATAATTTAGCTGTACTTCGGCCGGGCAAAGTTGAGATTTATACCATCCCGCGATGCGAAATCTACAATTTCCATGACGAATAAGTTACCTTCGCCCTGCCCGGTTTTTTCGCTTACAACTAAGCAGATTTTAAGTTTTAAAAAAATACTTCACACTAAAAAACTTTATTAACACAACTATTAATTAATTGATTATCAATAGCTATTTATTTTTACCAACAAGTAACCAACAATAGGTGTTAATTAAAAACGTTGCTAAAAATATCATTCTCAACGATTTTCTTTTTAAGTAATTTACGGGTGTGAATTAATGCAAGACTAATTTGTATATTTTTGTACAGTATGATTTTTGAGAACGATAACCAATCCGGAAAGACCGGACAATCTACCGACCGACGCAACAGATTTAGCACCACGCCTGCCAGTAGCCTGGGCAAATTGCCACCACAGGCAGTTGACCTGGAAGAGGCTGTTTTAGGTGCTTTGATGTTGGAGAAGGATGCCCTTTCTTCGGTTATCGATATCCTTAAACCGGAGGTTTTTTACCGCGACGGGCACCAAAAAATATTCCAGGCCATCCGTGTTTTGTTTGAGCGCACCTCACCGGTCGATATCCTGACCGTTACAGCCCAATTAAGGCAGCAGGGCGAACTGGAGATGGTAGGTGGGGCGTACTACATTACCGAGTTAACCAACCGCGTGGCATCGGCAGCCAACATTGAGTACCACTCGCGCATCATCATCCAAAAATACCTGCAGCGCGAACTGATCCGCATATCAACCGAAGTAATTGCCAGTGCTTACGAGGATACTACAGATGTACTGGACCTGCTGGACAAGGCCGAAAAAAACCTGTTCGATATTGCCCAGAACAACCTGCGCCGCGATTCGCGCAAGATGGACGATATTTTACGCGAAACCTTAAAAGAGATCGAATCGCTAAAAGATAAAAAAGATGGTTTGACAGGCGTGGCATCAGGCTTTACCGAGCTTGACCGGATGACCTCGGGCTGGCAAAAATCCGACCTGGTGATCATCGCTGCACGCCCCGCCATGGGTAAAACGGCCTTTGTGCTAACCTGTGCACGTAACGCGGCGGTCGATTTTGATAAACCGGTAGTGGTGTTCTCGCTCGAGATGTCGTCGGTACAATTGGTTAACCGTTTAATATCAGGCGAGAGCCACATTGAGCAGGAAAAAATACGCAAAGGCCGTTTGGAGCAATGGGAATGGGAACAGATACACAGTAAAATTGGCCGTTTAGAGGCTGCCCCGCTCATTATTGATGATACCCCGGCGTTAAATATATTCGAGTTCAGGGCTAAATGCCGCAGGCTTAAATCGCAGCACGATATCCAGCTCATCATCATCGATTACCTGCAATTGATGCAAGGTAAATCGGCTGACGGAAAAGGCGGCGGTAACCGTGAGCAGGAGATCGGCAGTATATCGCGTGCATTAAAATCGGTAGCTAAAGAGTTAAACGTACCGGTTATCGCGCTATCGCAGTTAAGCCGGGCGGTTGAAAGCAGGCCGGGCGCTTCAAAAAGGCCAATGCTGTCGGATTTGCGTGAGTCGGGCTCAATTGAGCAGGATGCCGATATGGTACTGTTTTTATACCGCCCCGAGTATTACGGACTGGAAGTTGACGAAGATAATAACCCTACCGCTGGCGTTGGCGAGGTAATCATTGCAAAGCACCGTAACGGAGAGACAGGCCGCGTGCGCCTTAAATTTGTGGGCAAATACGTTAAATTTACCGATCTGGAAGAGGGTATGGACAGCTTCCCATCGTCGAGCGCGGCGCCTAATCCGTTCAGCGGCTTAACACCAAGCCAGGATTTTGAAAAACCAAGCAACTTTATTATCCGTCCATCAAAAATGAACGATAGTAATGATGAGGAACCGTTTTAAAGTCATCTAATGTGCAAATATGCGAATGTGCAGATGTGCAAATGCTGTTCTATCTGACAAATTATCTGATTTTTTGATCATTTGCACATTTTCTAATTTGCACATCCGCACATTAAAAAATTAAAACCTAACATACCGTTCCAACAGGGCTCTGTCTATCCCTTTCTGCCTTGCTTTTTTGGCTTGCCTGCGCAGGATAAATTCAAAAACGCTCATCCAGCCGGGCAGGTTACTTTCGCTGATGTCGAACAGCCAGGCCAGGGCCAGTTTATCTTTGGGGAAGCCATTGCTTTTGCACAGGCCGTCGCCGGCCAACCCGTACCCTATTTGTAACGATTGTTCAAAGCCCTTGCTTGCGGGCCGCAGCTCCACCCTGAATTTGCAGGGCTTACCGCTCCTGTTTTGGAACAGGTGATTAATATTAGGCTCCGCAGTGGCAGTTTCGCCCGGCTTTAGGGTATGAATAGTTTTGCCTAAGGCTATCTGCACCTCGCCTTCAAGGCAATCAAACTTTTCGCTGTAGGTTTTATGGTAGTGCAGGCCCACTCCGCCGCCATCGGCCAGTTCAACTTCAACAAGGGTACATTCGCCGTTGGTTTCGTCGGCGGTCTTTAAAAACACCACGGTGTCTTTTTGTATCGGATTGTAAATTTTTCGCAGTTTATCGCTCATAACGCAATGTGATATAGGTTGTTAATCAACAAAATATACGAACATCAAATGCGGGCGGATTTACTGCACCTTATAGGTGGTGGTGACATTAACCGGCACTCCCTTATCCGTAATACCCTGCACCACCACCCTAACTGTAGTTTTAGGATCGGCATTGTAAAAAGTAACGATTGCTTCGCCGTTAACGGTTTTAATATAAGGTTCCCAATGTATGGTGGTACGGTAATCCTCCTTTTTAAGATCTTTAGCCGTATCGTACAAGGGCTTGTAAAAGGTGCGGGCATTGTAATACCCGTTTACACTGGCAGCTACAAACCCAAAATCAACTTTGTCAAAAGCGTCATCGGTAACGGTTAAATACAGCAGGTAAACATCAATGGAGCCGCCATCATCGGGGTTTGGGCCTACCAGGTGTTTTAATACTACTTTTTTTACTTTATCCATGCCCAGGTCCCAATACTGCTGCTGCATGGCTCGCCGCATTTCAAAATCTTCATCGCTCAATCCAAGAATCACATTTCCTCTTCCAGAAGAATAATGTCCCAGGGGCGGTATAACTTCTCGCCCATTCACAATAAGCCTCGGGTACATCCATTTTCCGGACCCCAGCTTTGGCTCATACCCCTGACCGCCAAATAAAACCCCATCACTACCATTCACGTAGGCACCTTTTACATTATGCGCCACCCAATTGTCTACGGCCTGAAAATATTCGTCCTTTTTGGTAATATCAAACACCTGGTCGTCGTAGCCAAAGGTCGCGGCAGTCATATTGCTCAGGTGGGTATATTTACTGGCCTTAATTTTTACCTCTTTCAGCACATTTCCCGATCTCAGTTTTGCGGCCTGTACATCCGCCTGCCGTTTGGTTATTGCTATGGTGTTGATGCGCGGGGTATCGATTATATACGTAGGTTTGGCTAATACCGGCAGCGGGTCGAGGGTTAACGAGTCGATAGTTATCCAGCCCTTGTGGTTGCCTTTGTTATCGCTGGTCACCAGTTTAATGGGTTGCTGCCCGTACAGTTGCAGTCCGTCGATATTAAAATGTCCTATCGAGTCGGTTTTGGTGGAGAATATTTTGGTTCCACGTGCTTTAAATGCCGTTAAGGTAATGTTGAGGTCGGCAAGCGGCTTATTGGCAAATTTTTGCCGCACTTTACCATTGATGGCGAAGTTGTCTTCCGCAGCATAGCTAATCCGTATAGCGCTATCCGCCACGCGCCGCCAAACAAAATCGCGCCAGCCCTGGGTCATCAATAATAAGTCCAACTGTTTAAACCGGTTAACATTGGTGGTATCAAAATACCTTTCGGGATGCTCAATATGGCCTTTGAGTTCGGATGTTAACAACAGGTAGTTCTCAATATTACTGTATTGCGCGGGCGTAATATTAGCGTCAACCACCGCCATAGATAGATTAGCTTTGGCCGAGGTATCATTTAGTTTAAGTTTTATGGTTACCTTGCCCTTCGGTTGATAAGCAGGTTTGTCAGTGGTAATCACAAGCGCTGCCTTAGCGGGATGGCGCACATACACCAACCGTTCGCAATTTGGTTTGCCCGAAGCATCGTTCAGCGTAATAGCCGTAATACCATCGGGAAGTACGCTTTTGGCTATTTTAACAGTCGCGTAACCGGCGTTAAGTTGCAGACTACGGTTGAACAATAGTTTACCACCGTAGCGGCCCAGCAGGCTAAACTGCTGATCTAACATATCGCTACAGCTGATGGTCACGTTGATGAGCGTATCAGTGCTGCTAATGCGCATAACCGGCCCTTTGATAAGTGCTTGCGGCAGTTCAGCCGCGTATGGCGTATTTTTATAACTTACAACCCCCTGGTAATACTGCCCGCTTATGGGCAATAAGGATAACATGCCCATGCCTAAAGTATCGCAAACAAAATGGCTTACCGTATCGCCTGCCGAATTAACTACTGCGCCTTTTACAGCGATACCTTTACCTTGCGCATCTTCGGCCTTTACCGCCACCAGCGAGTTTAAGCCCTCAACCATTGAGCCACCCTCCGGGTAGAAGCGAAGGTTTACATTGTTAACGTGTACGACAGGGGTTTTAGCTGCTGCTTTTGTTGGTTTTATTTTGTCCGGGCTGACTGCTGCAACTACAACTTTACCTGGCGGCTGGGTGTTGTAAATAGTAATGTTCTTTTCAAACACAAAGTTATCGCCAAAATTGCGCATCCAGTTGGTATAGGCGCGCAGGGTGTAGCGGCCTGATGGTATGCTATCCGTCAGTTTAAAGTCGCCATGACCGTTGCCTGCGTCAAGCCGGATGATCTCGCGGGTCAAAATTTCGGCCTTGTCAGATATCATCTCGACATACAAATTACCGCTGGTGCCTATCGGCGTATTGTTTTGCGCGTTTACCAGGTAGGCTTTAAACCAAATGGTATCGCCCTGGGTGTAAATGTCCCTGTCGGTATGCAGGTATACCTTCTCAAAAAACACTTTGAATGGGGCAGGTTGCTCCTGGGCGTGTAACACCATCTTGCTTAAAAGCAGGGTGCAAAAAAGCACGTACCGTATTACTTTCATATTATTTAACGGTATATGTTGTTGTGTTATACACAGGCATACCCTTATCCGTAACGCCCTGCACCACTACCCTAACTGTAGTTTTAGGATCGGCATTGTAAAAAGTAACCGTGGCTTCACCCTGCGAAGTAGTAACGTTGGGTTCCCAGTGCAGAGTAGTGCGGTAGTCGGGTTTGTTAAGGTCTTTGGAGGTATCGTATAATGGCTTGTAAAATGTACGCGGCTCATCATAGCCGTTTACCTGGGCAGTTAGCTTACCAAACTCTACCTTGTCAAAAGCATCATCGGTAACCGTTAAATAAGTCAGGTAAACATCTACGCCCCGGGGGTTCCCTCTATAGTCAATAACAGTACCGATCATGTGGCGCACAATTACCTTTTTCACTTTATCCATCGACAGGTTATAATAGGTTGCCATAAAATCTTTTCGGATATAAGGCGGAATAGCCAAAAGATGGTCAACCTGTTTGCCATTTATAAAAAAAGTAGGCTGCAACCAGGCTGGTGTTGTTACGCCTATATAACCACTAAAAACAACCGCATCATCCTCGCCTGATCGGGACGGCTGCGCCCCTTTCACATTATGTATCATCCAGTTGCTCAGGCTCTCAAAGTATTCATCGGCCTTGGTTATCTTAAAAACCTGGTCGGGGTAACCAAAAGAAATAGCCCTGCCGCCATCCTTTAACTGCACAATTTTGGGTGCTTTAATTTCAACCGTCATTAAGTGGATGGTATCACTGTTGCTGTATTTACGTCTTATTTTTTGTCGGTCGGTTATGGCTTTAACAATGGCCTTTTCTGTGCGCGATGCTGTATCCACCGGCACAACCTGCTCCACACGCAAGGGCATCGGCTCCTGGTACAACGAATCCATCGATATCCAGCCCGCGCTTTTACCTTTGCTATCTAAAGCTGTCAAACTAACTACTTGCGGCCCGTACAACTGCAGGGCATCAAAATAGTATTTACCTGTCGAATCGGTTTTTGAGTTGAATATCTTGTTCCCCCTGGCTTTTAAAGCGGTCAGGTTTATGCTCATGTCCTTAAGCGGTTTATTGGCAAACTTTTGCCGCACCCTGCCCGATAGGGTAATGTAAGGCTCAGCAGCGTATGTTACCCTGATGGCACTATCGGCAACTCTACGCCACACAAAATCGCGCCAGCCCTGGGTCATTAATAAAAGGTCCAGCTGTTTTGAGCGGTTTACATTGGTGGTATCAAAATACCTTTCGGGATGGGCAATGTCGCCTTTCAACTCCGAACTTAGCAACAGGTAATTGGCAATATTGCCCTCCTGTTTGGGTACCACACCAGCATCTACAACTGCCAACGATAAATTTGCTTTCGCAGAGGTATCGGCCAGTTTGAGTTTCAACGTTACTTTGCCTTTTGGCTGATAGCCGGGTTTATCTGTAGCGATTGTTAGCGGCGCCTTATCGGGATGATGGATATACACCAGCCTTTCGCAGTTTGGTTTATTCTGGTCGTCGTACACGGTGATACTGCTGATACCTTCGGGAAACAGCGAAGCCGATACACGCAATACCGCCTGGTTATCAGCTAAAGCCATGGCCTTGGCAAATATGGCCTTGCCGCCATGCCGGGCTATGAGCGTGAGGTTATGGCCCTGGTAATCCGCCGCGGCGATATTGTTGGCGCATACAAATGCCGTTACAAGGGTATCGCTTTTGCGGACAGACAGGCTCAGCCCTTTAATAAGCGGCTGCGGCAGCGCAACCACGTATTCGGTGCCCTTATAATTAAACCAGGCTTTATAGGTTTGCCCGCTCAATGGCAGTAACGACAGCATACCCATGCCCAAAGTATCGCTGCTAAAGCGGCTAACGGTATCGCCGGTGGTATTTAAAACCGCACCCTTTAGCACTACGCCATTGCCCGCAGCGTCTTCGGCTTTTACACCGACAAGCGAGTTTAAGCCCTCAACCAGCGAACCACCCTCCGGAAAGAAACGGACGCTTATATTATTGACATGCACCACCGGGCTTTGAACGGTTGCTTTTGCCTTGGCTCTATCCGGCTTGACTGCTGCAACTGCCACTGCAACTTTACCTGGCGGCTGGGTATTGTAAATATCAATATGCTTTTCAAAAACAAAGTTATCGCCAAAATTGCGCATCCAGTTGGTATATGCACGCAGGGTGTACCTGCCCGAAGGTATGCTATCCGTCAGTCTGAAATCCCCATGCCCGCTACCCGCCTCAAGGCGGACGATCTGGCGGCTTAACATTTCGGGCTTGGCCGAGATCAGTTCCACATACAAATTGCCGCTGGTGCCAATGGGCATATTATTTTGCCCGTTTAACAGGTAGGCCTTAAACCAAATGGTATCGCCCTGGATGTAAACATCACGGTCGGTATGCAGGTAAACCTTTTCAAAAAAAAGCGAAAAATTATTGGGCTTTTGCTGTGCAAAAAGGCCATATCCCGACAAGGTCAGCAACAGGCAAAACAAAAAAGTTTTGATGAATTTCATTAAGCAGGCGGATAAGGATAGGTTATATTATCAAATATACTATATCCGCCTGGCTAAAACAATGACTATAACGTTATTATAAAACGCGTACCTTCGCCAACTTTACTTTCGGCAACAACGGTCCCTTTTACCTGGCTAACAAATTCTTTAACCAGCATCAGGCCCAGGCCGCTGCCTTTTTCGTTATTGGTGCCCAGGCTCGAGGTGTGCTCACCATCATCACTGAAAAGTTTTTTGGCTTTATCTGCAGGCATACCCACACCCGTATCAGCAACGGTTATTCGGATCTGTTTATCAACTTGACGGGCCGATATGCTGATGCTGCCATTTTGCGTAAACTTATTGGCATTGCTCACCAGGTTGCGCAAAATAAACTTCATTATCTGTTTATCTACAAAAACCGACAGGGCTGCATCAACCTGGTTAAGCAATTGGTTTTGCTTGTTTTTAGCGATGAGCGCCTCGGCGGCGAAAACTTCGTCTACAATGGTGTGCAGGTTTAACTCCTCAAAAACAAAGTCGGTGCTGTTTAGCTGTAGCTGGCCCCAGTTCACTACGTTATCCACCATATCCAGCGTGCTGTTCAATTGTACGTTCACCATATCCAGCATTTCGGCCGAAGTTTCCTCGTCAATATAATCGTTCTTTTTCAGGTCGATAACCGATTTTATGGCTGCCAACGGGTTGCGCACATCGTGCGCCACAATGCTGATGATGCGTTTCTGCGTCTCGGTAATATTATGCAGTTGTTTGTTCTTGATGCGCAGCTCGGCTATCTTGATCACATTACCTGCCAGCACCTTGAGCGCAAAGCGTTGCTTATCGGTCAGGTTACGCGGCATACGGTCAATAACACATAGTGTGCCAAGGCGGTTGCCCGCGTTAGTTACCAGCGGCATACCTGCATAAAACCTAATAGACGGGTCATTCAATACCAGGGGGTTATCATTAAACCGCAGATCGAGCAGGGCATCGGGCACCTCAAACAGGTCATCCTGCAAAATAGCATGACCACAAAACGATACCTCGCGACTGGTTTCGGTAGCGTCGAGCCCTATCCGGGCCTTAAACCACTGGCGGTCGGTATCAACCAGGGTAATTAATGATATGGGCATATTGCAAAGCTCTGAGGCGAGCGATACGATCTCGTTAAACTCTTCTTCGGCAGGGGTATCCAGCAGGTCGGTACGGTACAGGTCGTGCAGGCGCACGTTCTCATTGTGGGGGATCTTAGGGGAAATCATACGGCGAAATTAAAGAAAATCAATGGATTAGAAAAAACGGTGTCGTACAAAATGTTTAACTACGCTCAAATTAACCGGGGTTGTATTACGGTGTAAAAACAGTACGTTTAAAATTAGGATATTTTTTGATCAAAGCGTTTGACGCCATTTAAAAAAATTAATCCCTACATTTAACACCTTATTTGTAACATAATTGATCTGATCGCCTGACATGGGTATAAAAGTTATAGCATTTGATGCCGATGATACCCTTTGGGTAAACGAACCTTACTTCCGTAAAACGGAAGAAAAGTTTTACGCCCTGCTGCAAGGTTTTTTAACTACCCACAACCTGGAGCGCGAACTGCTTAAAACCGAGATCAATAACCTGGCACTTTACGGCTATGGGGTAAAAGGCTTCATTTTATCTATGATAGAAACAGCGCTCAACGTGTCGGATAAAAACATAGGGCCTGATATTATTGAGAAGATACTCCAGATGGGTAAGGAACTGCTGGAGGAACCTATTGAGATTTTAGATAATATTGAAGAGGTACTATCGGCTTTAAAGCCCAAATACCGCCTGGTTGTTGCCACTAAAGGCGACCTGCTTGACCAGGAGCGCAAACTGCGTAAATCTGGCCTGGGGCATTATTTTCACCACATCGAGATCATGTCCGAAAAAGGTGAGGCCGATTACCAGAAACTGTTGAAACACCTCGACATTAAACCCGAGGAGTTTTTAATGATCGGTAATTCGCTCAAATCTGATGTGTTGCCGGTCATCAATATCGGCGGGCACGCCATCCATATCCCCTACCACATTACCTGGGAGCACGAGGTTGTGGATACCAACTTTGACCACGTTAATTTTAAAAGCGCTAAACTGGTGAACGAGGTTTTGGGGTGGTTGTAATAGCGCGGATCGGTCTACTAAATAAATAATAAACTTTGCAGATATGTCCCGTAGGGACTACCTGTTTATAGTACATATTTAAAGTTGCATTTTGCCTCGTTAGAGGCTACCCTTATCAAAGCGACCAACCTTGCAATGGGTAAGGGTAGCACCTACAGCGCTAAAAAATCTTTTTTTGATTTTTCTACAAACAGGTTGCCCCGATGGGGCATATCTCACTTGTAACCGTGGTCTAAAATATTAGCCCTAACGCTACCCCAATAATAATAACGAAAGGCGTTTTTATTTTGGTAAAGCGCAGCAGCAAAAAGGTACTGATGATAATGCCGTAGGCTAAAGGGTCAAACCCCAGTTTGCTGGTAAGCATAATAAGTGCCGTGGCCATAAAACCCACCGCAACCGCGTTGATACCGCTTAACGAGTTTTTAATACGGGTTATCTTACGCAGATCGTGCCAAAAGGGAACGATGAATAAAATGAGTATTAGCCCCGGCGTGTTGATACCAATAACTGCTACGATACTGCCCACCACAGTACCAATAATACCATAACCCTGGTTACTCATACTCAGGCCACCCACAAACGATGTGAACGAGAACGTTGGCCCCGGTAAAGCCTGCTGCAAGGCGTATCCCGAAAGGAACTCGGTTGCGCCCAGGTAGTGTTTTACTTCCACAAACTCCGTGTACATCAGGGGCACCAAAACCTGCCCGCCGCCAAATATCAATATACCGTTACGGTAAAAATTCTCGAACAAACGGATAGGCAAACTAAATGGCGATGTACGGTTAACCACCGCACCCAAAGCGCCAAACAAAAGCAGTATACCAATAAAATAGCCAACCTTTTTAGGGTTAACGTTGGCAAACAGACTTACACGTATCTCGTTTTCCTGGGGCTGGGTCTCCATGGCCGATGATATGATACCACCTATCATGATGAGGATAGGAAACGCGTAGGCATTTTGCAATATTAGCGTGGTAATTAACGAGCCAATGGCCAGCATACTGCTTACCCTGCTCTTTAAAAATTTATAGGCGAAAGTATAGGTGGCATAGGCCACAATGCCGATGGCAATAGGCTGTATAAAACGCAATACATCAGCAAAATGCTCGCGCGATACAAACATTTTAAAGCTGATGGCGGCCATACACATCATAGTAGCCGAGGGCAGTACCCAGATCAAAAACGTAATTAAGGCTAAACGCAGACCGCCAACTTTCCAGGCTATACCCACCAGCGTTTGGGTTGACGATGGCCCAGGCAGTATCTGCGAGAGGGCGTTGAGCTCCATCAATTCCTCCTCTTTAATATAATTCCGTTTTTCGGCAAATTCACGCATCAACACGGCAATATGCGCCTGGGGCCCGCCAAACGAGGTGAGCGTATAGATAAGCACATCGCGCAGGAAAAGAAACTGACGAGCCCTCAAGCCCCCCCCGCCCCCTAAAGGGGGAGCTTTTTTAGAAGTTTCATCTGGGGTAAATTCAGTCATCTTTGTTTATCTCATTAGCACATCAGTTCCCCCTTTAGGGGGCGGAGGGGGCTAATCCTCTGTCAACGCCTCATACACCGCCCGCAGTTCACTCAAGGCATGGTTGTCCCTTACTTCTTTGGCTATGGTCATCCCTTTTTCATAAACTACAATGGCATCGCCTGGGCGGTTAAGGGCTTCGTATAGTTTACCCAAATGGTAATAAGTGCCCACATACCGCGGGTGGTTGTTTACCAGGTCTTCGTAATAAAACAAAGCTTTGTCGGTATCGCTCAGGCGCAGATACTCGGTAGCGAGCGCGTATTTTAAAAACTCATCGTTGGGTTCGTTCTTAAAAAACTCCAAAAGCTTTTCTAATCGTGTATTCTGCATTTTAATCTCTGTCTTTTTTAATCTAAATTTGCAGCAGCCCGGTAAGCATCATAAAACGGTTTTTAAGCTGCAAAATGGTAAACTTTAAAGGGCTTGTTCCGTTATATAAAACCAATTCGCCTATTATGAAGATATTAGTTTGTATTAGTAACGTACCCGATACGACGACAAAAATAACTTTTACTGATAACAACACGCAATTTAATACCGCCGGAGTTCAGTTTATATTAAACCCTTACGATGAGATAGCCCTGTCGCGCGCCATTGAGCTTGCCGAAGGTGGCAAAGGCACCGTAACCGTGATAAACGTTGGCGAGGTAAATACCGAGCCTACCATCCGCAAAGCGTTGGCCATTGGTGCCGATGACGCCGTCCGCGTTAACGCGAAACCGCACGATGCATACTTTGTAGCTTACCAGATTGCGCAATACATTAAAGACAATCCGTTCGACCTGATACTCACCGGCCGCGAATCCATCGACTATAATGGCGCTAAAGTTGCCGGGATGATCGGCGAGTTTTTAGATATCCCATCGGTATCCATCATTAAAAAACTGGATGTCGACGGTACTACCGCTACGGTTGACCGCGAGATTGAGGGTGGTAAAGAAGTGCTCAGCATTCCGTTGCCGTTTGTTGCAGGCACCGCCGAAGGCGTAGCCGAGTGGAAGATACCTAACATGCGCGGCATCATGTCGGCACGTACCAAGCCTTTAAAAGTTGTGGAGCCGGTTGAGGTAAAACCACTATCTGAAATTTTAAGTTACGAAACCCCTGCCCCGCGCGGCCAGGTTAAATTAGTCCCGGCTGATGATGTAGCCAAACTGGTTGACCTGCTGCACAGCGAAGCGAGAGTGATCTGATAAGTAACAAGTATCAAGTAGCAAGTAACAAGACCCAATCCCTACCTGCAAAAATACTTGATACATGATACTATCTACTTGATACTAACTACTAAATACTAACTACTAAATACTGTTCAGAATGTCAGTTTTAATATATGCAGAAAACGCCGATGGCAAGTTCAAGAAATCAATTTTCGAAGCGGTTTCGTACGCCAAAGCCATAGCTGCCCAAAATAACACTACGCTGGTTGCTTTATCCATCGGTAATGTGGCTGCTGCCGAATTATCGGCCTTAGGCAAATACGGTGCCGATAAAGTTTTAACCGTTAGCAACGATAAATTAAAAACATTTGTAAACCAGGCCTACGCCTCGGTTATTGCCGAAGCTGCCAAAAAAGAAGGCGCTAATATTGTCGTGTTATCAAACTCCTTTTCGGGAAAAGGCCTGGCACCACGCATTGGTGTTAAACTTGGTGCAGGTGTTGCCGATGGTGCGGTTAGCTTGCCGGAAGTCGGTGCTAAGTTCACTTTAAAAAAGACGGCCTTTTCGGGAAAAGCATTTGCGACCGTTGAGTTAACCTCCGAAAATAAGGTGATATCGCTTACGCCAAACTCGTACAAAGTGGTTGAGACCGCTGCCGCAGGTGCGGTTGAAGAGTTTACATCGGACATTAAAGACAGCGACCTTAAAACCATTATTAAAGAAATTGTTAAAGCTACCGATAAGGTATCGCTACCCGATGCCGAGATCGTGGTATCGGCCGGGCGTGGCTTAAAAGGCCCTGAGAACTGGGGTATGATAGAGGAATTAGCCAGCCTGCTTGGCGCGGCAACCGCCTGCTCAAAACCGGTAAGCGATGCCGGCTGGAGGCCGCACAGCGAACACGTTGGGCAAACAGGTATTGCTGTCAGTCCAAATTTGTATATTGCGATAGGTATTTCGGGTGCCATACAGCATTTGGCGGGCGTAAGCTCGTCAAAGGTGATCGTGGTGATCAACAAAGACCCCGAAGCGCCGTTTTTTAAAGTGGCCGATTACGGTATAGTTGGCGACGCGTTTGAAGTAGTACCTCAATTAATTGAAGCCGTTAAAACGTATAAAGCTACAGCTTAAGCTTTGTAATTGATGATGTGATGGGTAACAGCATGAAGAAGATCAAGCTCGATATTGTAGGGTTGTCCTACAGTCAAACACAGTCGGGCGCTTACGCGTTGGTTTTGGGCGAAGTGAGCGGCCGCCGCCGCCTGCCCATCATTATCGGCAGTTTTGAGGCACAGGCCATCGCTATCGAGATCGAAAAGATGACGCCAAGCCGCCCCTTAACGCACGATCTGTTTAAGAGCTTTGCCCAGGCCTACCATATCAACATCCAGGAAATTATCATCTATAACCTGGTCGATGGTATATTTTACTCCAAGCTTATTTGCTCCGATGGTAAAAAGGTGGTGGAAATAGATGCCCGCACCTCAGATGCTATAGCCATGGCGGTAAGGTTTGAGTGCCCCATATTTACTTACGAGTTTATCCTGTCGAGCGCGGGTATCGTGATAGAGGGTAACGATTTTGTTTACCTCGAAAACATGAACGACCCCGGCGAAGATAAGGTAGCGGTAACGGGGGGCAGTAATTTTGCCTCGCTGAGCACCGATGAGCTCAAATCAAAACTAAACGATGCCCTGGCCGAAGAATCGTACGAAAAAGCCGCCAAAATACGTGATGAATTGAACCGCAGGCGGGCATCGTAGAAATCGCGACAGCTACGTATGATCCAATATTTGTATTTTTCTTGTCTAAAGAATATTGTATTTTTGTTATAATGACAACGCTTACTGTAAATATCGACAACAAAAAAACCGAAAAGGCCATAAAAGCCGTCCTGGACGCATTTGGGGTGGATTATAGTGAACAACGTCCTGATGCTGCGAACAGGGCGCTTAGCAAATCCGAACAAGTCATATTTGATCGTTTAAAAAGATCAGCAACCGAGATCAAATTGTACAAAGAGGGAAAGATCAAACTTCAGGATGCAACGGAATTTCTAAATGAATTATAAGGTTGTCATCACTTCTGAATTTGCTAAAGAAGCAAAAAGAATTGCCAAAAAACACCTCGGGATAAAAAGTGATATTGCAAAACTCATTGCGGATCTGGTTATTGATCCCACCATGGGTACCGAACTGGGGCATAATTTCTATAAGATCAGGTTATCCATTTCGGGGACAAACAAAGGGAAATCCGGCGGCGCAAGAGTGATTACCTATGTTATTTTGAATGAGAAGACGATTTTGTTAACGGAGATCTACCTGAAAAGCGAATATGATACGGCCGACACCACTACCCTTATCCAACGATTAAAAGACCAGGGACTGATCTGACACTTGTCTTCGCTGTCCGGTATTTGAGATCCGGGCAACCGCAATTACACTCAAAAACACCGCGCGAATAATTATCCGCTTATTTACATTCAATTTGCATATTTATTTTAAATTTGTTGGTACACAGGCATGGCGTGCCCATTTTGCAACACATAACAGGTTTACTACCGGTAAACCACTGCCGGTACGGCAAATGTTACCCCAAAATCAGAGTTTGAATTTTAAGTATTAAATTAACGGACAGGATAAAACAAATGAGCATAAAAGACCAACTAAAAAAAGCGGTTAATAAGTTACCTAAAGACCTTAACAGAAAAGTTTATCATGCTTCGGCAGGCACTTTTGGCCAGTTGCACACCCCTATTTATCATGTGTTCCATCATATCGCCAACCTGCGCAAAATAGGCTTCAAGCCTGGTTTAATTGTCGACGGTGGCGCTTACGTGGGCAAGTGGACCGAAAGCGTACACGAGATATTCCCCGAGTCGACCTTTTTAATGCTCGAGGCCCAAACCTCTAAAAAACCCATCCTGCAAAAAATTGTCGATAAATACGACAATGTTAAACTGGAGATCGGCTTATTGGGCGACTCTGAAAAAGAGGGCATCGAGTTTTACGAGATGGAAACCGGGTCGAGCATTTACGAAGAGAACACCCACCATAACCGCAATAAGGTAACACTCAACATGACTACCCTGGATGCCGTTGCAGCCAAATACCCAACAGAGGGCAGTTGTTTTATTAAGCTCGACGTACAGGGTGCCGAAATTGATATCCTGAAAGGTGCCACACAGTTATTAAAACGGACCGAGTTTGTGATGCTTGAGGTAAGTACCTTAAACTTTAACGAAAATGCCCCGCAGTTTGCCGATGTGGTGATATTTATGAAAAGCATCGGTTTTGTATTGTTCGATATTTGCGATGAGCACCGTAAGGGCGAAAGCCAGGTACTTTTCCAGATGGACCTCATCTTCATCAAAGAAACATCGGATATCCGCAAGTCTATCGACTTTAAAAAATAAAAGTCCCGGGTTGATATAAAAAAGCGCTTAATGCGCTTTTTTTCGTTTCCGCGAAACCATGCCCTGCTTTTTCTCGTATAATCAGGTGTATTACAACCAGACCTCATTATATGTCAAAAAAAGCTACGATCAGCATTAGTGTTTTGGCGGCAGTCATTTGCTGCCTCATCGCCATTGAAGCAAGTGCCGCACCCACTTTAAGCCCTGTTAATTCTTCGTCGGTAAGCATTGCTGCTATCCTGGCATTAATATTGGGCATCGGCATCATCGTTTTTAAAACCGCGTCAAAAAATCTTAAAAAAGTAGGCAAGCACCTGGAGGACTCTTTTGGCGAAAAGGTGTTGCCATAATCAGGTTTTAATTCGAAGTCGTTTTAGGGGCCGCAACGCTATCGGGGTTTTTGGCAAGGTCTATCATGTTATCTATCTCGGCAAGTAGTGCTTCTGGTATCCCAGAATAACCTACATACTTAAACCTTATATTGCCCGCTTTATCTATAATAAACTTAACCGGCAGGCCATCCATACTATAACTACTCACCACCTTCGATTGCAGGCCATCGGCTCCCGGCTCGTCAAGCAAAACATGAAAATGATATTTGTTTTCGGCCAGCAGTTTTTTTACCGCCGGCATATAGTTTTGGTTCCGCTCCAGGCAATCCACAAATAAAAACACCACGTCAGGGTCGTTTTTATACTTGTTAACTGCAAGCTGCATCCCCGGGAACGATTCGAGGCAATGGCCGCACCAGGTTGCCCAAAAATCAATGATCACTACTTTACCTTTCAAGCTGGCAAGCGAAACCGTTTTGCCTGCCAGGTCTTTCAACATAAAATTGGGTGCGGGTAAATTGATCATAGTTTTGGCTATCTTTTCTTTGGCCCTATCCTTGGCTATGTTTTCTATTCCCGCAAGGTAAGTGGTAAAACCTGCAACACTGCCTTTGGTTTTAATGTAATCCTTCTTTAATTCGGCCCGCACTACTGCCGATCCCATATCGCCCCTTATTGCACGCTCTCCAATTTTTTGAGCCTCGGCATACTGGCCGTTAGCCGCCAATATCAGCATATAGTTTTCGTTCATCGGGGCAGTCGCGCTATGGATGTGGTCGTAAACGTCGCGCTCATATTTCAGTGCTTCGGTGGGCTTTTTTAATTTATACAAAATGCCGGCATAGGTATCGGCGCATACATAGTACAGCGCCTGGTTGTTCCTTTTATTTTCTGACGGCGGCGCGTTTACAAAACCTTCGGGGTGGTTTATCTCGTCGGTCAATATATCCAATGCCCGTTTAGATAGTTTTTCGGCATCGCGCAGCCGTAGGGCATCATCAGCTAACCTTGAGGCAACCACATTCATGTGGACCGGCAGCCCGCTTTTATCCTTCACTATACTTTCGTATTTAAAAAAATTCACCAGGTCGTTATTATACAAATAGCCTTTGGCCAGCACCAGCCGGTAATAGTCTTCTATTGTCTTTCGGGTGTTTGTATTTTCCGGGTAGTTTTTGATATAGGTCTGGTAAATCCGCTCTTTTTTTATAACATCCTTCTCCTGGTTAAAAGCCATGGATTGTGTGTTACGCAAGTCGTTTTTTGCGACCTGCCCATCCGGAAATTTGGCTTTGATAGCCGCCTGCAACACTGCTGCCTCTTTCATCTTCCGTTGCGATTGCAACAACGCTACCGCCATCGCCATTTCAATTTCATTGTCACTACTCGCTAACTCAGTAATTTTTTGCTCAAGGATGGCTCTGGTAGCCAGGTTGCGCCCCAGCATACCATAGTAGCGTATCTGATATTCTTTTTTACTTTCCGGGTACAGCTCAAACTCCTTTTGATATAATCCGGCGCTGGTTTCCATGTCGATTTTTAATCCTGCCCATGTATACGCTCCGCTTAACAAATAACCCTTGGCAGCATAAGCGCCGGGCACAGGTTGCTTATCCCGGTATACCATATACACGTACCCGGTGCTATCATTGGTATCCATCACCTTCCCGCTGCTCATCCTGATAAAAAAGGCCTTGCAGTTATTTACAATGGTGAAATCGCCGGTCAGTAAGCTGCCATCGGCCTTCAGCTCAATATCGGCTACCGGGTAGTCTTTATTGTCCAGGTAAAATATCGCGGCGCTAATATCCTTTTTGCCGGCAAGCGGGGTACTGCCTGGGTCGTAGGTTAGTGTTATCTTTTCGCCAGCCAATGGCGTCTCGTCCGAGAGTTTAAGGTGCCCGCCCGCTTGGGCCACTACTTGTTGTACCAATAACATCAGCACCATCAAACTACTCAGCTTTTTCATAAATTTAGTTTGCACTAATTTACAAACTAATGATTTAGTTTACAACTATTTTATTATATCAGCCTTACCGGCCACATTAAAATACCGTGTAAACACCTATTGCTACTCTCATTTTTTTTTTTCACTTTTAATTATCACGGCACAACCGCCTCATCACTAATAAATTAAATCCCGTAAACCGCCTATGTTTTACGTATTGATAACTGTTGTTATCCCATTTTTAATAATGCTCGGCATTATTTTTTATAACGAGATATTTAAAAAAGACAGGGTTATATCAGCAAAGGATATCTATTATGCCAAACAGGTTATACACAAGGTATATTTTAAAGAAACCTTTTGGTACCTCTTCGTATTTTATTTATGCTCGGCCATCACCTGCTACCTGGTAGTCACGGTCCATTTTTCCGAAAGTTCGGGGTTTATCAGCACCAACACAGGCAACAAATATGTGGTTAAAAGTTTGGACAGCAACGCCAATATTTATGTAGACCGCAGCTACCACATCATCCCCATATCCATACCTAAAAAACTAAAGGATTATTCGATCATCTCTACCGCCAACGAGGATAAGATCAGCGTAGCTAACGATATGTTTAGCTTTAAGTTGTGCACCCACGACAGTGTTACCATTTACATTGTTTACGATGCACGCACCGGGAGCGAAACGCCGCAATGGATAAAACTACGGGGGTACAAGCCCGATCCATCCATCAGGATAGCCTCTACCGATGCCGAATTCTCGTGTATCGTATACGCCAAAAAGTTTTACGCCCCAAGGGATACCGTTATTTCCTTCGGCGGCAACGTGCACGACCGTAACCTAAGCCCCGATCAAATTTACAGCATGTACTTTGTGCTCATCAGTGCCGACGTGAATGAAATTACCAACGCCAACATTTTAGATACCCGGGGCGTGCTGCCCTCCGATATGCTAAACCCCGTGGTTTACCCGCTGCCTGCAGCAACCGCCACTGCAAAAATACATGGCCGCACCTGGGACCTCGACACGCTAAAAAAGAAGATCATAGCCCACTACTACTGGCTTAACCGCAAGCCAGGTGGTGTACGGCTCGACCTCACCAAGTACGCGAACGACCCCGACACCATTAACCTGACCCTTTTTAACAAGATCGACCTCTCGCACTGCTCCTTACTTAAAAATGCCTTTTTTAACTCAAAATTCACCACCTGTATGCTGCAGGATGCCGAGCTTTTTAAAACCCGGCTGGTGCATGTGGATATGTTTAACTGTGTACTGGATAGTGTGGACCTTAGCCAGGCAAACATTGCCGATTGCAGGTTTTCGGGTTCGGATATGCGCCACGTAAATTTTACCCGCACAGTGTTTAACCGCAAGGTCGATTTTTCGTACGCTAAAATGGAGGGCGTGATATTTGAGCCCGACTCGCTGCCCGGCATCCCCGGTATGGCCGCCGCTTTAAGTTTAGACTCCATGACCTACCTGCACAGCCCAAGCGCGCTCATCAAACTGCGCGACGAACTAAAAAAAGGCGGTTTTGACAGGGCCCAGCGAAAAATATCCGCAGCTATTAAACGTCGCGACAATGAGTTAAACCCAAACAGCATTTTACGGTTTTTAAACCGCTGCCTGTTTGAGTATACCTGCGATTATGGCATCAACGGCGTTAGGCCGCTCATCCTGGTCATGCTGTTTACCTACATATTTTTCAATATTTACCTGGCCATGTTTTTAACCGGGCGGCTCAGGTTCGGTATTTATTACAGCGAGACCGAAGAAAAAGACGGCTCGGTAGCACCGGTAAACCGCTCAATGCAGGTCGAGATACACCGCATCCTGTTTTTAACCATGGTTTCAACCTTTTCTGTAGGTTTCAGCAATTTTAACTTTAGCGATTGGGTAAAACGCCTGTCGCGCAAAGAGTACCGCATCGAAACATCGGGCACCACCCGCGTGCTAACAGGTATTCAAAGCCTCATCAGCCTGCTCCTGTTCGCGCTCACCATCCTAATTTACTTTGGCGATCCGTTTAACCAGTAACCCAAAATGCAGGGACAACTGCACGCAAATTGCACTGCATTTTTTTTAGTGGCGGCATAATATTTTTGCACAATAGTTTCTTTTTCGCAAGTAATTCTTTACTTTCCGTTTTTAAATATTACAGATCATTTTAAACCAGGCACCGTATGAACATTAAGTTTCGCTTAATAGTGATGAATTTTCTTCAATTTTTTATATGGGGGGCCTGGCTTCTTACCGTTGGTGCATACTGGTTTCAAAATAAAGGGTGGTCGGGCGCGCAGTTCGGGGCTATATTTTCAACCATGGGTATATCGGCCATATTTATGCCCGCGCTTACAGGTATCATCGCCGATAAGTATATCAACGCCGAAAAGCTGTATGGCATTATGCACATCCTGGGTGCCATAACCTTGTTTTGCATCCCTTTGGTTAACAACCCATCCACGTTTTTTTGGGTGATATTGCTTAACATGATATTTTACATGCCTACCCTGTCGCTTTCTATTACCGTCGGCTATTCGGCATTAAAAAGCAAGGGTGGCGATGTAGTTAAAGATTACCCGCCCATACGCACATTTGGCACCATTGGTTTTATTGCGGCTTTATGGACAGTCAGCCTTACCCATAACGAAACTTCGGCCAACCAATTTTACATTGCCTCGGCCGTTGCCCTGCTATTAGGTATTTTCGCTTTTAGCTTGCCAAAGTGCCCGCCGTTATTAAACACTACCGACAACAAATCGCTTACCGAAAAACTGGGCCTCAAGGCATTTACTTTATTTAAGACCCCAAAATTCGCCATCTTTTTTGCCTTCTCGTTGCTTTTGGGCGCGGCCCTGCAGTTAACCAATGCCTACGGCGATACCTTTCTGCACGATTTTCAAAACGTCACTGCTTACAAGGGGATGCTGGCGGTAACCCACCCGGCCATCATCATGTCCATCTCACAGTTTTCCGAAACAGGTTTTATTTTAGCCATTCCTTTCTTTCTACGTAGGTTCGGTATTAAAAATGTCATGCTGTTTAGTATGCTGGCCTGGGTTTTGCGCTTTGGCCTGTTTGCCTTTGGTAATCCCGGCGATGGCCTTTGGATGATTATCCTATCCTGTATCGTATACGGTATGGCCTTTGATTTTTTCAATATCTCCGGCTCGCTATTCGTGGAAACGCAAACCACCCCCGAAATACGCGGCAGTGCACAAGGCTTATTTATGATGATGGTTAACGGCTTCGGCGCATTTTTTGGTAGCATCATCAGCGGCCTGTGTATCGATCATTTTTTTACCCTGGCCGATCACAGCAAAAATTGGCATGGCATCTGGCTTGCTTTTGCAGGATACGCTTTGACCATCGCCATTATCTTCCCTTTTGTTTTCAGATATAAACATAACACCGCGTTGGCCGACGCTATAAAACACGCCCACCCCCCAATGAAGGGCGGCCTCGACTCGCCGCTATAATATTTTAAAAGTCCCGCTAAAGCGGGACTTTTTTATTGGTGGTATCAAATAACAAAACCTTTAAATTTTCAAACATTACAACCTTTCAACATCACAACCTTTCAACATCACAACCTTTCAACTTTTTTCCTATTTTTAAGGCGCAACACAAACTGACCGCAATAATGCTTCCACCCTGCCTAAGCGCACTAAACAACTCGCCCCGATGAAACACCATCACCGGCACGAAAACGATTGCCTCAACTGCGGCACCGAACTGCAGGGGCATTTTTGCCATGTCTGCGGTCAGGAAAACCTCAAAATAAAAGAGCCTTTCTGGCATTTTGTAGGGCATAGCATCAGTCACTATTTTCATTTCGACGAAAAATTTTTCAATACGCTCGTACCGCTGTTAACCAAACCCGGCGAACTTACCCTCACCTACCTCGCGGGCAAACGCACCAAATACCTGCAGCCTATCAGCATGTATATTTTTGTTTCCATCATCTATTTTTTGGTAGTGCCGCACTTACAGCACAAGGCCGCGAAAGACGAGGTTGACGATAATGTAGTGGTCAACGCCAAAACAACAAGTAACCACCCCGACTCGCTAAAGAAAGCTAAAGAAGCCATCATGGCAGCCTCCATGCCCGAAAGCGCCCGAAAGGTTGCCCTAAAGGGCATCGACCGCGCAATTGCCCAAACGCGAAATAAAAGCTTTGAAACACTACCATTTAAACGGCAGACCGTTGTATTGGATAGCTTGAACAACGAGCTTAAACAGCACCCTAACGATAGTTTGAAAGATGTTGTGGACGATTATACCACCTGGCACGCGCAAAAAGAAGACAGCACGGTTGACGCTTACCTTAAACGCCAGGCCCGCCTGCCCGCCGATGACCGCGACGGCTTTTACGCCCGTTTTAAAAAACGCCGCGATATTGAGATCAGGCAGCGCACCAACAAAGACTGGAGCATGGATAAAGAGATAGAACACTATCAGCCAAAGCTTTACTTTATCCTGATGCCCTTATTCGCGTTTTTCATCATGCTTAACTTCCGTAAAAACCATAGGTACTACGTGGAGCATATTGTGTTCACCATCCACTTTTTTACGGCGTTCTTTATCTTCGAGATCGTGGTAGTGCCCATCAACCATTTTGTATTCGGCAATTCTGAGCTGTTCGACTGGCTTTGCTATGCCGCCATTTTGTGGTACGCGTATACCTCGCTCAGGGTATTTTACCAGCGGCCAAAATGGCTTACCATCCGCAAAATGGTCACCCTGGGCATTTGCCTGTCCATCGCGTTTGGTATTAGTTACGAGATCATTTACCAGATAGTTTATTTGTTGGCGTAGCCATGATATCTTTTCGGATTTTTATTGTAAATTGACCATTGATAGCCCACAATGAAAAAGCATTACCGTACCGAAAATAACTGCCTTAATTGCGGCAATACCTTTACGGGACATTTCTGCAATAACTGCGGCCAGGAAAACCTGGAACTCAAGGAAGATTTTGGCCACCTGATGGTCCACGCCGTTGGCGATTACTTTCACTTCGACGAAAAATTTTTCCATACGCTAAAACCGCTGTTGTTTAACCCCGGTAAATTGACCGTCGATTATATGGCTGGTAAACGCACCCAGTACCTGCACCCTATCCGCATGTATATTTTCATCAGTTTGGTTTATTTCATCCTGCTGTTCAGCAATAACAACCAGCAAACCCGCGTCGAGCAAAAACAGGTCACCAAAAACAAAGTGCTCGATACAGTTAGCCGCGCTATTAACGACGAAAAAGGTCTCACCCCGGCACAAAAAAACGCGATCCATGCTAATATAAGCCGGTTTAAGGTCGGCGAAAAGCTCAAAGCCAACCAAAAAAACACCGCCTCTGTAGGCCCGTTCGCCAGTATCGTATTCAGTAACATAGGCGATACCACCTACCAGCAATACCTGCAGATGCAGCAAAAACTACCCGCCGATAAACGTGACGGTTTTATTGACCGGTACCTGACAAAAAAACAATACGAATGGAAAGAAAAAGGCGAAACACCTAACGAAGCTATTGTGGAGGGCTTTAAACATAACTTTCCAAAAATGATGTTTTTACTGCTCCCCTTGTTTGCATGGTTCTTAAAGATCGCTTTCCGCAAAAACCGTAAATATTACGTCGAGCATTTAATCTACTCTTTTCACCTGCATTGCTTTGTGTTTTTATTCCTTACGTTCATCATGCTCATCAAAATGGCGCTCCCCGATAGCTGGCGCTCCGTATCCGACCTGCTTGGCCTGTTCGGGTTTATAACCATAATATGGTATCTCTACCGGTCGCTCAAAACCATTTACAACCGCAGCCGGTTCCGTACCGTCACCAAAATGCTGGGTATCTCGGTAGTGTACTTTGTGAGCTTTATGATTTGCGTTTTGGGCGTATTGATATCCGCTGCCATCCTATCCTGATACATCCCCTCTATACTGACCAGCATAAAGCTCTTTCAATTTCAAAAATTCACAACTCCGAAATCCCAAATCCGAAATTCGAAATGCGGTAGTGCAAAAACCCGTGCACCACTTTTACTATTTCAAGGCCGTAAATTTGACCCCGTTAACGCAGCGATGCGTTTAACACCAGTTCTTTGACGTATGTAAAAACAAGGGGGCGCATCAACTGCCACTGCCGTTGTCACTATTTTCCAGCTTCCGGACTTTCCGACTTCTGACTCAAGACTCCGCGCTCAGGGCTCAAGACTCCAGACTCAGGGCTTCTTCAACACCGCCAACTCCTCCGGCGTTATCTTAACCACCGTACCATGCCTGATGCCTTTGGGCAGCACCAGTTGGTCGCTCACCTCCGTCCAGTTTTTCAGGTCGTTCGAGGTAATGGCCCCGTATTTATGCTGGGTGTATTTATCAAAGTAAACTATCCATTGGTTGCCTATTTTTAGCGTGGTTGGCCCTTCGGCCCAGTAATTACCGGTAATGGCCGCGCTTGGTTTGCTGTACGGGCCGGTCAGCTTGTCCGAATAAGCAATCCGCAGGTTCTTCTCAACAGGCAGCTTGGTCTCGTTTTTAAAGAACATCACAAACTGTTTACCGTCCTTAACAATAGTAGCGTCGATGCTGCTAAAACCAGGGTCAAACAATACCTTGGTATCGCTAAAGGTTTTAAAGTCTTTGGTAGTTTGGTAATAAATGCGGTGGTTATTCTTTTTGCCTTCGGCCGATGTATCCGCCTGCGCAAAGCGCCCTGGAATGGTGGTCGCCCAATAGATCATGTAAAGTTTCGTAGCCGGGTCATAAGTGATCTCGGGTGCCCAGCAATTTTGCGCCGTAGGCTCTTTGTCCATCACCATCAGTTGCTGCTGCTCGCTCCAGTGTACCAGGTCTTTCGAGCTTGCGTAGCCTATGCCCCTGTCCGTCCAGCTATCCGTCCATACCATGTGGAATATGCCGTCAGCGCCCCGGATAATACAAGGGTCACGCATCAGTTTATCCTTGCTCACCATTGGCTTTAAAAACGAGCTATCGCCTTTCAAAGCCTGCCATTTAAAACCATCTTCGCTATACGCCAAATGCAAACCATCCTGCCCGTTATTTTTAAAATAGCAAAACAGGTAAATATCCTTTTGCTGGGCATAAGTGCTTATCGCGACAAGCAGGGTGGCAATGGTTAAAAACGGTCTTTTCATGCTACAATTAATTCGTTTCATTTGCACATCTGCACATCCGCACATTTGCACATTAATTCCCCCTTTAGGGGGTTCCTACTTAAACTTCGTCAGCTCACTCCCGGCCAATAAAAAGCAGCCCAACCCATAATCTTCAAAATCCGGTATATTGGTATAGCTCACCGGCTGACTGTCCTTAGGCTCTTTACCCGTGCCCTGCACATAACCCAAAAAGCCTTCGGGGTGCAGGCAATCTTTAACCAACGCGTTCCAGGCTTTGATAACGATAGGCTTATACACCTTTTTATCCAAAAAGCCGTTGTTCATGCCCCAGGTCATACCATACACAAACAGCGACGTACCTGTCAGCTCCTTACCGCCAAAATGTGTGCTGTCTTTCAAACTCACGTTCCAAAAGCCATCAGTACGTTGCAAAGGGGTAAGCGCGGCGCTCATTTCCATAAAGGTTTTCAGGTACTCATCGCGGTGCGGCGCGTTTTTAGGGATGGTGGATAGTACCCGCACCAGGGCGGCATAAACCCAGCCATTGCCACGGCTCCAGTAACAGTTGGCGCCATTTGGTTCTTTGTACGGCGGAACGAACGCTTTGTCCCTCCACCATAAATGCTCGGTAGTATTGTATAAGCCGCCGCCTTCAACCGTTTTGGTATGGTTGTACATGGCGTACATTTTTTCGTAATACTTAGGGTCTTCCTTGTAAACAGCGCCTAACTTGGCAAAAACCGGCATCCCCATTTGTATGGCATCAACCCAGGTCCAGGCGGCATCGTTATCGTTGGCAATAACGGCATCCATACATTTTTTAATGCTTTCAATCCGCTCAGGTTTTGGGTCAATATTGTACAGGTCAATATAGGTCTGTCCGCAGCATTGGTTGTCCGCGTCTTTGGTCGTGATAGATCCGCGTGGTTTCCAGTCATGTTTTTCGCCCCACTCAACCGCGTAATCCACATATTTTTTTTGCGGGTCAACAGCATAAAGCGCCATCAGGCCTTCGTAGTAAACAGCACGGGTCCATAACTCGCTGGTGCGGGTAACAGGCACACCGGCAGGGTTTTTAACCGTAACAGTAGCACCCGCGTCGGGCCATTTAGCCATAAAATACGCGTTAGCCAGGGCCATATCGGCAATTATCTTTTTCTTTTCGGGCAGTTTTTGGGCATTAACTGCCGATGTCAGTATCGTCAAACCAGCCAATGTCAGCATGGTAAATTTCAAAGCGTACCTATTCATTATTTTACAATTTGGTTTTATATTGGTTATTCATGCTGTAAGGCAGCAAATGCGCCACTATGATAGCCCTTATTATTCACATAAGCATCCTGCGGCGTCCTGTAAATTTAAGGCATTTTTTGCAAACCTTCCCATTTTACTTTCCACTGCCCGTTTTTGGGGAAGCCCGGATTTTTAACCTTACAACCGTCCCATCCGGCACACATCATCGCCACCGCAGTAAGCAATCCGCCGTTACCGGGAAGATATAACGTCAGGCGTTTATCCTGGTAATTATGCCCGTTTGGTAGATAGGTGTTGGTGGTGATGGGCATAAATAAAGCATCTATAGCCTTATCGGGCATGTTCAGCCGGGTAGCGGTCATCGCCGTCATCGGGAAATCCCATCCCCAGGTTTTAGGCCAGTTCCATGCTTTCCATATCAGGTCTAACGTATTTTTCATCACCACGGTATCCATCATTTTGGTATAAGGCAACATGCCGTATGCCGCCAGTGTCGAAGGGTGGTCTGTTATGTTTTTAGGATTAGTGTACGAGTCCGGCGCGCTCTCGGCTTCCAGGTAAACCCCGTTCTGCTGCGGCAATGGCGATAGCTTATCGATCACATCGTCCCATTGCTTGTCGCGACCCATTTTTAGCCGCTCACGCCACTTTTGTGCAATGTCAAGCGCCCAATGCCAGTAGGTCAGTTCATACGGCGGGTTAAATGTAGTAGCCTGGCTATGCACCTCTTGCGATGGTATCAGCCCCGGCCCCAAAATGTACCGGCCCTTTGCTTTATCAAAATACGCGTACGATGCCATAAACTCGGCCGTCGCAAAAACCTGCTCTTTGTATTTTTCAAGGGTAGCCAGGGTTGGCTGCTGACGATAATCCAACTCAGCAAAATAAATAAAATGCGGCTGCTGCCATATCAAAAACGCCCCTACCGACGATGGGCTTTCGTTACCATCCGGGTCGGTCATTTTTTGCCAGCGTGCGCCTTTAAAGCCTTGCCTTGCCGCTAATGCTTTGGCATTTTGCTCCACCACACCGCTATACCAGGCCATGCTGTTCTCCAACAGGTCGCGCCGGCCCCAAAGGGCGAAGTGAACGCCATGCCACCAGTGCATTTCCAAATGCGGTTTGCCGTACCAGCTATTGTAGGTAAGCCCCGTTTCCTGCGGCGGGTACTTGCCCGAGCATTGCAGCTTGGTTAAATATTGCGACGCTACGATGCGACGCTCCAGTTCATCAGCACGCTTATCCGTACTTCCGCTCAGGTCAACCGCGCCGCCACGCATCCAGAATGCTGCCCATTTGGCTACGCTGTTATCGCGTGTTTCGTCAAACGTGATATCCGATCGCATCTTTTGGGCCCTGCCGTCAAACCGGCAAGTTAGTTCCAGCACGCTGCTCTCCTTATCCGGCGATAAAATAAATTCGTGTGCTGCACGGTTAGCTAATTTTCCTTTACCTGTCCATTTAAGGCACAGCCAATAATGCCTTTCATCAAGACGGTGGTCAACCACCGCGTAACCAGGGTATTGCACACCAATTTCCGACTGATGCTTTTCCGGGTGCTGGTAATTCACCCCCATATCGGCAAACTCATTCGTCGGGAACGGGAATTTTAATTTGATCTTCAACCTGCCTTGTTGCAGCATCGGCGAGTTTACCTTTACGGCGATCGCATCCCTGCCCTGGTGGCAATAGGTCAAAACATCAACCGGTACGCCCTCAACCGTAAAATGGCTTTTGATCTCGCCCGTCCACATATTCAGTTCCTGGTGGATGTCTTTAATATCGGCCACCGTAGCTACCTTGCCATCTTTCTTAAGTATCTCAAAACCCAGGTTACCCAATTGCAGCCGGTGCACATTCTGGCGGAACCAGTCATCCGCATCCTTATTTCGCTTCGGTGTATTCACCTGCACCGAGTAGCTTATCGGCCTGCCGTTAATGTTGTATGTTTTTAGCGTCTCATCAAACTTGTAGCCAACCGTATCAATAAAACTATGCCAGCCCCACTCACTTTGCGTACCCAGCGGCACGCCCTTGGCATAAAACTCCGGGAAAGTCTGCAAACCGGTTACATCCGCCGTAAAAGCGAACCGCCCGTTCCCCACCGACACCGATCCCAACGAATCGGCCACGGTATTCACCACCTTATGCCGCTCAACCAAAGCCTTACGATCAATGCGCTGCCCGCTGGCTGGCTGGCCTTTTTGCGCCCAACTTGCAAAATGTAAAAGCCCGGCAACAAACACCAGGCAAAGTTTTTTATTTTTCATTTTAGGTATAATGGCGATGATATATCTATACAAGTATAACGATTTGGTGGGACGATAGCCCATAGTCCATGGACCATAGTCATTAACATTATTTTTCATGAGCTATTGGCTATCGACTATGGACTATCGACCATGGACTACTTCAAATACTTCTTCAGATCACTATCCGTCAAGCCTTTAATGCCTGTCACAACCGCCGTCGCGTTAAACTTGGCACCGCCCTCGTTAGTATGCAGCGTTTCGGGAGCGGTAAAATATTTGGCTGTTACAGCTTCCTGGCCTTCCTTGTCGTAATCGTCGGCAATAATATCGTTCAATGGTAAAAACGAAGCTCCGCCTTGTATGGCCGCCTGTTTGGCCCACAACCCGTAACTTTTGTCGGCGCGGTTGGCCTTACCATCTTTAAAGCTATTGCGCGGTATCAATGAGCAAACAATGGCCGTACCACCTTTAGCCTTGGTGTCGCTTATAAATTTGCGAATGTACCAGCCATAACTATGCACCACCTCATCTTGCTTGGTCAGCATATTGTGGATGGCCACACTGGTATCACTGTTATTTCTAAAAGTGCCGCGTGCGCGGGTGCTGTCATTTATCGGGCTGCTGTCGTTAGCGCCAAACTGCATCATCACATAATCACCGGGCTTAATTTTAGCCAAAACCACCGGCCAAAGTTTGGGGTTGGTCATAAATGTTCTGCTGCTCGTACCGCCCAAAGCGTCATCCTCAACGGTGATCCTGGTAGTGTCAAAATAATCACCTAAAAAATGTCCCCAGCCCCACTGTCCAAGCGCGCCCTTGTGTTGCCCGTCATCACGGCCGTTCTTCACCGTCGAATCACCGATCAGGTACAGTGTCGGTTTATTCTGCGGCCTGAATGCAACTACCACCAGGGCAACTGCTGCTAATGTTAAAATGTATTTTTTCATATTTACTTTTTCTAAATTACTGCCAGTGCTACTGCAACTGCCACTCTTCCTTTCGTACTTTCCGACTACTTCTTCAAATAATTATTCAGCGTAATATTCGGCTGCATCTTTAGCCCCTCAACTACCGACTGCGCATTAATATCCGCCCCCTTTTTACCCGTATGGGTATGATCGCCGGGGAAGAGCGCATAAACCGTATCATGCGGCATCTGGTCATATTTATCGGCTGTAATTTTGTTCATATCAATAAAAGCAACGCCCTCCTGCTCGGCAACCTCTTTAGCCCATTTGCCATAATCTTTGTCCGCGCGGATGATCTTGCCATCTTTGTCCCATTCCCTTCTCGGGATCATGGACAATACGATGGGCGTTGCCCCCTTTGATTTGGTATCGCGTATAAATTTGCGGAAATACCAGCCGTAGCTGTGTACCACTTCGCGGGTACCGTCTTTCCAGTTAAACACCACCGAGTCTTCACCCGTACCTTTAAAAACGCCACGATAACCGGCTTTAGTAGTGTCCGGTTTTGAGCCTTCGTTATGCCCAAAAACCATCATTACATAATCACCAGGCTTCAAGTCGTTATAAACTTTATCCCAACGGCCTTCCTTCACAAAGGTGCGGGTGCTGCGCCCGGCCTGCGCGGCATTTTTTAAGTTGATCTTATCCAGGTCCAGGTAATTGGCTATCATGGTTCCCCAGCCCCATTGCACCTGGTCGGTATTATGCGTGGTCGAATCGCCGATCAAATACAGCGTCGGCTTTTGCTGATAGGTAAACGCCACAGCCATCACCGCCACAGCACAAATTGTTAAAATGATCGTTTTTTTCATATTCTTTTTAAAATTGTCTTTCTAAACTTAAAACTACTGCAACCGCTACTGCTACTGCCGCTTTCCTGACTTAAGACTCTCGACTCAAGACTCCGGGCTTTCACCGTCCCACATCCACCGTCACCACCCCATCGGCCAAACCGGCAGCCGTAGCTTTGACTGTTATTTTGCCCGAAGGTGAATTGGCTTTTACGATCGCAATACATTTTCCTTTATAGCTGTGCCTTACTGGCGATGTATAGGTCTCCTGGTTAGCCAGGTCGCCGTTATCCGTTACCGATATCACACCCGCGCCCTCCGCGCTAAACGTAATGATCTTGTCCGCCTGCGGGCAGGGTACACCGTTAGCGTCAACCACTGTAGCGGTAATATAACTTACATCGTCCCAGCTATTGGCTATCTTACCTTTATCAGCCGTCAGGATAATTTTCGCAGGTTCGCCCGCGGTTTTCAACTCCTCGGTCACAGCTTCTTGTCCTTTATTACGCCCGATCGCTTTGATCGTCCCTTTTTCATAAGTCACTGTAAAATCAACCGGCGAGTCATCCTTATTCTTTGGTTTTACCCCTAACGATTTGCCATTTAAAAACAGTTCCACCTCGTCACAATTGGTATAAACCTGTACCCTCGCGTCATCATAAGTATCAAAATCGGTCGGTGTCCAGTCAGCTACTACCGGGCCAACGCCTGCATTTTCCTGCTTCCGCACAATGTGAACCACAGGTTTTTCGCTCCACCAGCTTTGACGCTGGTAGGCTAACGGGCGCCAGCCACCCGTACGGTCTAACAAACCCTGACCATTAACCACGTTTGGCCAGTCGGCTTCGCCAAGGTAATCAACGCCCGTCCATAAAAACTGACCGGCCATATAAGGGTTATCGCGCATGGCAAGCCAGGCCTGCAAAGTATGCCCGTTCTCAGTACCAATAACCTTCCATTTCGGGTTAGCCACATGCGCGGCTACCAGTTCGTTTTCACGATAATTCTGCCCTACAATATCCATCATCGCGGCAAAACCATTGGTATAAACTTTAGATATCCCCGGGCGGAACAACGCCATGGTCACCGGTCTCGTGCCATCATTCTCGTGGATCAGGTTTTGCAGGTCCTGGTATTTTTTAAACCCGGCCGCGTCGCCCAGCGGGTCGTGTATCTCATTACCTACGCTGTATATCACTATCGACGGGTGGTTACGGTCGTGCAATACCAGGTCGCGTGTATCAATCATACCCCACTCTTTAAAAAACTGCCCGTAGCCATTTTCGGCATGTTGTTTTTTGGCTTCCCAGGTATCCAGGTTCTCATCCATCACCAAAAAGCCCAGTTTATCGCACAGGTCTAAAAACTCGGGCGCTACCGGGTTATGCGCTGTGCGGATGCCGTTTACCCCTATCTCTTTTAACAATTGCAGGCGGCGCTCCCATACCCTTAACGGCACGGCAGAGCCTACCGCGCCCCCATCCTGGTGCAAACACACCCCTTTGATCATCACTTTCTTACCATTCAGCACAAAGCCCTGGTCGGCATCAAAATGCGCTTCCCGGATACCAAAATTGACGGATGATTTATCAACGGTTACATAATTAATATTTACGAAGCTTTGCGCTTTGTATAAAAATGGCTTATCAACGTTCCATAAAGTTGGTTTAGGCACGGTAATATCCTGCTCAAAGGTCATTGATTTACCCGCGGCTATCATTTGTGTGCTTTCCGCCGAGTATCCCGATGAGCCGTCGCTACCAACCAAACTGGTTTGCAGTACAACTTTCTGGCTTTGCTTGCCCTGGTTAATTACCGAGGTTTTAACATGCACAGTAGCTTTTTCTGCACTTACTTGCGGAGTGCTTACAAAAACGCCCCAGGTATCCACATGCACTGCGTCCGTAGTTATTAAACGCACATGGCGGTAAATGCCCGCGCCGGTATAAAAGCGCGATGCCGGCTGTATGGTATTATCAGCCCTTACGGAGATCACATTGCCTTTGGCACCAAAGTTTACATGCCCGGTCAGTTCATAATTCAAACAAACATAACCATACGGATGGTGCGCCAGGTGATAGCCGTTTATCCAAACATCGCTGTTGGCCATAATGCCGTCAAACTCAATAAATACACGTTTTTGCGCGTCGGCATCATCTAATGTAAAATGCTTGCGGTACCAGCCTATGCCCGACGGCAGATAACCGCCACCACGGCCGGTAGCGTTGTTATGGTCATAATTACCTAAAATACTCCAGTCGTGCGGCACATCCACAACCTTCCATTTCGAGTCGTCAAACTCAACTTTATCTGCCCCGCTCGCGTCGCTTTGCTCAAACGCCCATGCTTTATCAAACGGCTGGGTTTTACGCTGGGCCGTCGCGTTTAACGCAATGGCCGCAAGGGCAACCAGACCGATGTTTTTAATATATTTCATTACAGTATGCTTCATTAAATTACTTTTCTATATAAATGTATCGTATCTTTTTTTCAAATCTTCCCTTTCAGCACGAGATTTATGGAGGGCTTATAACAAAATTGTTACCCCCATCGCAGCAATATCCCGGTTAAAAACCGCCCGGAATATTGGTTCAAATACATTTTGCTTTCAGCCACCTTAAATTGCTCAGCCAACCGGCCTATGTTCATACGGCATAAAACCTTTTCCTGCACGACAAAAAGCAGCAAAACAGCTATTAAAAGGGTTTTTACACGGCATAATTTATAATTGGCTCATCAACGGCAGTACCAGCCTGCTAAATACTGAACTATTTTAGTGCTTCTGCAGGTTTTGGGCAACCTGTGGTGTCCTGCCTTGATCGGCGATCGTACACCGCACACCTTGTTTAACAGGGCTGTAACATAATTTAGTTTGCTTATATTTATCATAAAATCAGCCTTATGTCGGTCAGTACAACCAAAGTAAACTACGGTATTGATGCCCCCGGAGTAGTGCGCAATCTATTTTTAGGTGGCTTGGCGGCTTTTATAATCCCTATGCTTTTCCCGATTATCACAATACGGTCTGTCGTTATCGATACGCGGGGTTTATTTTGGACGGCTGGTGGCTGTACCCTTGGCGGGATACTGATGCTGGTTTACTCGCTATACGGTAAATACAAACACCGCGACCGTATGCTTAACCTCATTAACTGGAGGGGTAACGAGCAGGTGTTAGATATTGGCACCGGCAAAGGCTTGTTAATGATAGGCGCGGCAAAAAGGCTCACCACCGGCAAAGCCATTGGCATTGATATCTGGAATGCCGAAGACCTGACCGGCAACAACATGCAAAACACCATTGACAATACCATTGCAGAAGGTGTGGCCGATAAAACGCAGGTACTCAACCAAAACGCTATGGACATGGGTTTTGCCGACAACACTTTTGATGTAATACTCACCAACATGACCCTCCATAACATTTACGATAAGTCCGGCCGCCAAAAAGCCTGTGCCGAAATTGCCCGCGTTTTAAAACCTGGCGGTATGGCCGTTATTGCTGATTTTAGGCACGCAAAGGAGTATAAAAGCAATTTTGATGCTTTGGGTACACCAATTGAATTACACCGGGCTGATTACTTTCGTACATTTCCGGCAGTAAGTATCCTGGTGGTCAAAAAATAACCGCTTATTTGCTTAAAGAGATACCCCGCTCGACTCCTTAATATTTACTTTGCCTGCGTCTGCCGCGATGATCGAGGTATGATAAAACGTCCAGTTATTGGCGTATATAATTTCCCCGGCAGTGGCTGCCTCAATATTCACATTATCAAAATGGAAACTGTTTAGCGTGCCCCCATTTATACCTTCGGCATTAATGGCCTTTTTAGCCCCTTTAACATAAACGTTAACTACGTAAATATCCTGAAAGTGCGGTATGCCCTGCACAGGCTCAACTTTGGTGAGCAGCTTTTTCCAATGTGCCGGCAGGTCTTTCTCTTTATAACCATCCGGAAGTTTTGGGTACGATGTGTCCCCGTTCATGTTGACCTGCAAGGCAGCACCTACGCCATTCATGGTAATGTTCTGAAAATGAATATCTTCTACTGTACCCCCACGGGTAATGGCCGATGTGATATTTAACCCGCTAACTGTGCCATTGCCGATAAGGCCGGTAGCCAGCACATGGCGTATACAACCCGATGTTTCGCTGCCTATAGTGAGTAAATTGCTGCCGGCACCCCCGATGCTGTTGCGTATAAGTATATATTCGGTCGGGCGGTTAATACGCAGGCCGTCGGCATCGCGTCCAGCTTTGAGGCCAAAATCATCGTCGCTGCAGTCAATATTACAGTTTTGCACCAGGATGTACGATGACGAGTCAATATCCACCCCATCGGTGCCAGGCCCATTACCGCCGGTATTGTTACGGATGCTGATGCCATCCACCGTTATAAATTTGGAGTACAGTATCTCCACTGTGCTAAAGGCCGCCTGCTGCAACGTAACACCCCTCAAGGTTACATTGCTCGATTCGGATATCAATACCGTCCGTGGCCTTTTGGCATCATAAACAGTTGCCCAGCTTAGCCCCTTAGCTTCGTAATCTTTATGCAGGTTCAGGTAAGTATCCAAAAAAGGCTTGCCCTGCATGTTTATAATACCATCGCCAATAATGGCTACATCCCCCTTGTTGATCACATTGATCAGTGCCGACGGCCATTTCATTTCTATCCCCGCTACACGGGTATCCATTTCGGGGTAGTCTTCAATATGCTGGCTGCCCAATAGCTCAACACCATGGTCAATTTGCAGGCGCACACTTTGTTTTAAAAACAGCGCCCCGGTAAGGTACCTGCCCGGCGCAAAAACCACCAGCCCGCCCCCCTTTGACGAGCAGGCGTCAATAGCCTTTTGTATGGCTTTGGTGTTCAGGGTAACGCCATCGCTAACTGCGCCGTAATCGGTAACTTTGTATACAGTTTTTTTATACGGCGCATCATGTGCGCCAACTATATGCACCCACTCCGGGTCGGGCGGGGTTTGTGCAACCGTTATTTGAGCTACCAATAATACACAGGCAGTAACAGCCAGCAAAAGCTTATTCTTCATCTGGTAAATTTACGGCAAATCAGGTCATAAATAAAAAAACCATTTTCGGATATGCTGTTAGGCGCTCCAAAAATGGTTTCTTATTTACATAACCCCGGTGTAGTTATCATTGGGGCACGGCACCTATTTTAATTAAGCTCCGTTGATTTATATTTTTTCATCTGTTCACCAGTGACCATTGACTAATGGTCATTGACCAACCTACCAGTTAAACGGCAAATAAACATTGCCTCCGGCTAATTTAGCCTGTGCAGTACCGGCACCGGCATAACCATCTTTAGTAAGTTTACGGCCAACAGCTGCTGATAACAGGCTATAATCACCGCGGCGTAAAGCTATGCGCAACAGGTCCGGCCAGCGGTGCCCTTCGTAAGCCGTTTCCAAGCCATTTTCCAGTATCAGCGCGTTCTCCAACCCAACTTGGTCTGCCATTAGCGATTGTGGGTACGATATTAAATTAGCCCTGGTACGTACGCCAACATTTTCGTACCAATCTTCCCTAAAACGGGGGGTATCGCCCTGGCGCGCGTTAAAATCGTATGGCGCGGGTAAAAACGTACGTTGTATATTGGTCACATCGCCGGCAGGTACAGCACCTAAAGTCGAATTTGGCAACACAGGGCCGCTGGGGTTAAAACCTTGCCCCGGTGTGGTGGTATAGTTATAGGGGTTAAAAAGTCCGATAATACCGCCATTTAACATGGCATAGGCTAACCTGCCTGTTGATTGCCATGCAGGCTGACCTGGAAAAGTTGCCAATGGCGATGCATCACGGTTAACATCGCGGTTAGCAGCTTCGGCAAAACGCAGGTTAAGCGTAGCCGCGCGGTATAAAAACCAGCGGCCGTATTTGTTCGATTGTGCAACGGTTGGGTCAGTATAGGTATACAGGTTCTTCATAATAACATTTTGGTTGTTATACGAGTTATAATTACCTGTAGGGTCGTTATAGGTTAAACGGCTGCGTGCATCAAAACTAAATGTGCTCGAAAAACCATCGCCTGATATTGTGGCTTGCGGCTGGCTGTTCCACAGGTCAATAGCTTCTTGCGATGGCTGCGCCAGGTAGCGCCCGCCGGTTGGTGAGAACAGGTCTAAAAACGGATCGGCCGGCGCGGTATTTTGCGGGAAATTCATCTGCCATATCCACTCGGTGTCCAGGTAGTAATCATACGAAGGGTACTCCGTTCTGCGGAACATTGACGACCAGCCCAAGCTATTGGAGGTCTCCAGTTGATAAATGCTTTGATCTACATAACGTGTGTAATCTATCGAAAAGTCATGATGTGTAAGTACGTCCGAAAAAGGTATCCTTAACATCGTATTCTGCACATTGCTGCCCGTAACAGTAGATGGGTTGGTAATAGATAGTTGCAGCTCATTTTTATAATGTATTGCCGCGTTGGTATAATCGGCCGGGTTATAAACGCCGTTCCACAAATACAGGTCGCCTAAAAGCACCTCTTTATTTACAAAATAATTGGTGATGTTAAAACCGTTTACTAAAGGTGTTGTAGGTGTTGTAGTTGCCGTTGAACCGTTAACCAGGGTGATCACATTGGGATAAGGTTGCAGCCATGGTAAGCCGGCTGTAAAGCTTATGAGTTTGCCTAAAAGTGCCTGAAAACTGATGCGCGGAAATTTGCTGGCATCCTTCAGGTCATTAATATTAGCTATCGGGTCAGTTACATACGGTACACTGCCCCAGTGTATGCCTAACTGCAGGTACAAAAACGAGCGCATGGCACCAATATCCGAATAGCGGTACTGGTAATCGGCCACGGCGATCCGGTTATTGGCCAGCATCACGTTCAGGTTAGCCAATACATCGTTACAGTCGTTTATAACCGCGTAAAACGGACGTGGGTCGGCCCAGGGGTTACCGTCGCCCGCGGCTACGGTGTGCTGGCTGATTGCGCGCAGGTATTTATCCGAGTTAGGCGTAACATCCATCATATCGGCACGTAACTCGTTTAGCACTTCGTATTGCTCGGCTATGCCCAAAAACTTGCCATAAACGCCAAACACTGCAGCATTGGCATCGCTTACGTTACGGTAGTTGTTCTGCAAACTCACTTCTGACTTGGGATCAAGGTCGAAGGTTTTTTTGCACGAAAACATCATCAGCAAGCTTACCGATATTAACGCCACACTTATCTTTCCTTTAAAATTCCTCTTCATAATATTTTATTTATATATCTTCTTTTTTTATAAACCTACACGTACACCTACCTGTACCGATCTGAATAAAGGTTCTAACCCGGTATCAATTCCCTGGGTCAGCGGGCTTTCGGTGGCACTAAATTCAGGGTCGTAACCCAGGTATTTGGTTAGTGTAAATAAGTTGGTGCCTGTAGCGTAAACCCTTACCGATTTTAAGGCTCCTTTAGCTTTAACCGGTACGTTGTACACTAACGATATGGTACGTAAACGCAGATACGATGCATCTTCTATCCAACGGTCAGAGAAACGTGAGTTAGCAATAGGGTCGCCATAAGTAGCTTTGGGTACAGTGGTAACCTGGCCATTAACCCTCCAGCGGTTCAACACATCTAAAGTCTGGTTGTTAAAGTTCATTTCCGACTCTAGCTGCTGCCTTACGTAGTTAAATGCCTGATTGCCTTTGCTAAACGTAAACAAGGTACTTAACGATAAGCGTTTGTAGCTTACGCTGCTGGTTATGCCGCCCGTAAAATCGGGGTTAGGGTTGCCAATAACCTGCGCATCGTTGGCATCAATAATGTGGTCGCCATTAACGTCAACAAACCGTACATCGCCGCCATGTGGTTGCAATAAATTACCATTTGCTTGTGCCTCTTTAATGCCCGATGCCAGGGCCTCAGCATCCGAGGTGTACACCCCGTTGGTTTTGTATCCATAAAACATATTTGCCGGTAAACCAATCTGCGTTAAAATGGTAGCCCCTGCATAACTGGTTGTCATGCTTCCGCCTGGCAGACCTAAAATCAAATTGCGGTATCGTGATATGTTCAAGCCCATATCCCATTTCCATTTAACTGTATTGATAATACGGCCGTTTATCCCAAGTTCAATGCCACGGGTGCGCATCGTACCATCGTTGGCTGCAACAGTTGCAAAACCCGATGCCGCATAAGCAGGTTCGTTAATCAGCATGTGCCGGGTTGCATTGTTATAAATATCAATGCTTAAACTTAGGCGTTCTTTAAATAAAGAAGCATCTAAACCAATATCGGCTTTGCGGTTAACTTCCCATTGTAATTGCGGGTTAGCTATGTTAGCACGAACCAAACCTTGCGCATTTAAAAAGTTTTGCGATACATAGTATTGTTTTGCAGCATAGTTGCCTATATCATCGTTACCGGTAAAACCATAACTGGCCCTTAGTTTTAACAGGGTTACAAAGTTAACCTTCGACATAAAAGGTTCCGAAGATATTAACCAGCCACCCGAAACAGAGGGTAACACTGCGTATTTAAGCCCGCCTATAGTTAAGGTTTCGGGTATTTGTGTGCCAAACCTCGACGAGGCGTCAATACCCATATTGTACGACAGGAAGTATTTATTTTTAAACGAATAATCAACCCCTAAATAGTTATTAAGCCACAACCAGTTACCAAGTTCGCCTCCGGTGCTAACCTGGGTTAAACCCGAGCCTACACTTAAAAACTGATCGGTAGGCGAGTTAAAGCTTTTGGCATAATCGTCCTGGCTTTCGCCGCTTATCAGCCTTACGCCCGCATTAAATATAACATGGTGTACCCGGCCAAAAACCCTGTCGTAAGTCAAATGGGTATCCTCGTTCAGGCTATATAGCCTTTCAACCTGGCTGCCCAACCTGCTATAAGCAATAGCGTTTGATGCGCCAACAACATAAGGGTTCGCAACAGTATCAGGTTGTGTGCCAGAGCGGGGTATAAAATAGCTTTCCCTTACTTTGTCGTAAGTTACACC
>JACXTT010000802.1_pt1 | contig 53531 bp, 40 predicted proteins | sample 9270951 | NCBI WGS metagenome assembly JACXTT01 (sample SAMN15532306, study PRJNA645909) | rock metagenome | isolation source: weathered quartz diorite | place: Puerto Rico | collected 2017-06-21
GCGAAGCTAGTCCCCGTGGGACGCTCGAGTCACTTTTCTTTTGCTGGCCCAAAAGAAAAGTAACCCAAAGAAAATGGCCTTAAGAGCGGAGGCTTCTTTAGCGATATGGGGATAGAAGCGTCGGCGGACCGAGGCAAGCCGAATGAGGGGCGTGCTACCTCGAGCGGCTCGGCTACACCGCAACGCGCCATGACGGTGAGGACTTAAAAGCCACCTCGATGTACGCCCCGGCCCCTCACCCACTCGACAGCCTGCCCGGCATCACTTCGCCGGTCGCTGTACTTCTTCCACCTCACGCGGCTTGCCCTGCTGCGGTTCGTTGAGCTTGGCCACGTCCACGGGGCGGATCTGCTTGATGAAGCAGGGGGCGTCGGCCTTGCCGGTGATGACGCGGTCGAAACGTACCTGCACTTCGCTGACGCTCGAGGTGAGGCCGATGTGGTTGGTGAATTCCAGGTTGTTGCAGCGGCCGTCGAGGTCGAGCAGCCAGGCTTCGTTCGAGCGCGTGTAGACGGCGAGCTGGGTGTTGCTCAGCGGCTCCCACGACCACAGGCTGAAGTAGTGGAAGCTCTGCACGGGCGCGCCGGCGGCGGCCGCATAGGCCTGCTGGCGGGCGGTGAGGCGGGCGGTGTATTCCTGGCCGACGCGCGCGCAGGCGCCAAGCAGCAAGGCGGCGCCGATGAAAAATACGTGTTTGACTGCCATCACGGCGTCCTCATGGGGAATGCATGTCACAACGCACCACGACGGTGCGCGTGGACGCTTTACTTCTTCTTCGCCGCCTTGGACACGGTCTGCCACTTGTCCGGCACGAAGCCTCCCACCTCGTAGACCAGGGTGACCTTCTTCTCGCCGTCCTGCATGGTCACGTCCATGGTGATCTTCTTGGCCTTTTCCAGCTGGGTGATGAAGCCCTTGTCGTCCTTGAACAGCAGCGCCGGCTCGCCGGTGGTGGGCGCGAAGGCGCTGATGCTGCCCGGCTTGCCGTCGAAGGTGGCCTTGATCGAGCACACGCCCTTGCACACGAAGCCGTGGCGGCCGCCGGTGTTGTAGAGGAAGACGTTCTGTCCCCAGTCGGTATGGCGGCGCAGGATCAGGTTCACCTTTTCATCGGGTGACGCCTGGCTGTTGGCGATGGTGGCGGTGGATTGCGTGCCGCCCTGCATCGGCGACACCTGGTACAGCCACAGGCCGGCCAGCCGATTCTTCTCGCTGTTTTCCTTGTAGCGCTGCTCGATGCCCGGCAGGCTCTGCTGCACTTCCTTCGCCGCGTCGCTGTTCGGGTAGCGGCCGACGATCTCCTTGCCCATGGTGACGGCCATCTCGTCGTTGCCGATGCGCACCAGCTGGCGATAGGTATCGAGCTTCTGCGCGGCATCGTCGGCAGGTGCCTGGGCCTGCTGCGGCGCCTGCGCCTGGTCGCCCGACTGGGAGCAACCGGCCAGGGCGAGGACCGCGCAGAAAGTGGTGCCGACTAGGCCGGGACGAAGCAGGTTCATGGGCGGGCATCCGGTGAAGGGAAGGTGTTTAGAGTGGAACGGCGGGGCTGGCAAACGCAACTGCTGGCCGCCTGTCCCTGCAGTAGCGCATCCGGTGCGCGACCGCAGCACGCGTTCGCGGCACCGCGCGCCGGCTTTTCGCTCGAACGACCTAGCGGCGTCGGCGCTTCGTTGGCTGTTCGCGCACTGGGTGCGCTCCTACGGAAGGCGGAGAGGGATGGCTGGGGGTCATGCGCCGACGGGGGCGTCGCCGAAGCGTTCGCGCAACTGCGTGCGGTAGCGGCGGCTGCAGGGGATGCTGGCGCCGTCGCGCAGGGTGAGGCGGGCGTCGCCGGTTTCCAGCGGCTCGATCTCGGCCAGATAGTCGAGGTTGACCAGGTAGCTGCGGTGCACGCGCACGAAGCGGGCGGGATCGAGGCGCTCCTCGATGCCGGCCATGGTGGCGCGCAGCGGATAGTCGCGCCCGCGCACGCGCAGGTTCACGTAGTTGCCCGAGGCCTGCAGCCATTCGATCTCGCGGGCGGCGACGAGGAACTCCTTGCCCAGCTTGCGCACCAGGAAGCGCTCCGGGCGCTCCACCGGCTCGACCGGCGGCCCCTCGTCCGGTTCGGCCAGCAGGCTGGCCTCGCCCTGCAGGCGGCGCACGAAGAAGCCGTAGAAGGAAATCAGCGACACGAACAGCAGGTAGGTGCGGAAGTCCTTCAGGTATTCGTAGAAGAGCTCCACCGGCACGTTGCCGAAGCGGTAATGGCTGCCCATGGCCAGGTAGGCCAGCGTGCGCAGGCCGACCATGCCGCCGACGTGCACGAGGCAGAACGGCACGGTCAGCAGCACATGCATCTTCAGGCTATCCCGCCAGGTGTCGAAGCGCAGCGGCCAGCGACGGGCCGCCCACACCACGAGGGGAACCAGCGCCAGGATCACCAGGCTGCTGCTCGCCTCCCACACCCAGGGCTCCAGGTCCGAGCTGTCGCGGTGGTGGTAGACATGGTCGAACCAGGACACCAGCCCGTTGAAGACGGTGTTGGCGGTCAGGGTGACCACCCAGAAGCCCACCTCGAAAGGCCGGCGCCAGCGCTGGAAGTCCCGAAAGTCCAAACCCGTCCGTGTCGTCATGGCCCGGATTCTACGTGGAAGGGCGGCCGGCGCCGCAGCTTCGTCCCTGTCCGCCCGCCGTTCGTCCCTGAACCCCTGCAATCAGTCACTTGGCGGCGGACAGCGGGTCCGAGGCCGGGAAGCATGGGGGCATCCCGCCACCGGAGCCCGACCATGAACCGACGCCACGACATCGACGCCCTGCGCGTCCTCGCCTTCGGCCTGCTGATCCTTTACCACCTGGGCATGCTCTACGTGAGCGACTGGGGCTTCCACCTCAAGAGCCACTACCTCGCCGGCTGGCTGCAATACCCGATGCTGTTCCTGAACCGCTGGCGGATGGACCTGCTGTTCCTGATCTCCGGGCTGGCCGTCCACTTCCTTCGCGGCCGCCACCCGCTGCCGGTGGTGGCCTGGCGGCGCACGGTCAGGCTGCTGGTGCCGCTGCTGTTCGGCATGGCCGTGGTGATCCCGATCCAGCCCTACGTCCAGGGCGTGGACAACGGGCGGGTCGCGCCGGGTTTCGGCGCCTTCCTGCTGCGCTACTGGACGGCTGGTCCGTGGCCCGCCGGCGCCTTCGATGGCTGGCAATTCGGCGTCACCTGGAACCACCTGTGGTACCTGCCCTATGTGTGGCTCTACACCCTGGTGCTGCTGGCCCTGATACCCGTGCTGGAAGCGTCGCAGGGACAACGCCTCGTGGCCGCCTGCCGGCGCGCGCATGGCGCGGCACTGCTGGTCCTGCCCGCCGTTCCGCTGATGCTCTACTCAGCCGTGCTCGCCAACCGCTTTCCGCAGAACCACGCGTTGCTCAACGACTGGCATGCGCACGCCCAGTACGGCACCGTGTTCTTCTATGGATACCTGCTCGGCACGCGTGGCGGCCTCTGGGATGAACTGGCCCGGCTGCGTCGCGCCTCACTCGCCACGGCACTGCTGTGCTTCGCGGGCTTCCTTGGCCTCGACCGGCTCATGGATGCCTGGTCGCTGGCGCCCGTCCCCATGGCGACGGTGCACGAGGTACTGCGCGCGCTGAACTACCTCTATGTATGGACCGCCATTGCCGCCGTACTGGGCTGGGGACACCAGTATCTCAACCGCCCGTTCCGCTGGCTGCCCTATGCACGCGAGGCGGTGTTCCCGTGGTACGTGCTGCACCAGAGCATCATGCTGGCTGCGGCGTACTGGTTGATTCCGCTGCGCCTCGGCGGGCTGCCTGAGGCGCTGCTGGTGCTTGCGTGCACGGTGGGCGGCTGCGCGCTGCTGCACGAATTCGCCATACGCCGCTCGCGCTGGCTGCGTCCCTTGTTCGGCCTGGACACCCGGCCCCGCGAGGAACGGACGGAGCAGGCGATCGCGCTGGAAGGAAAGGCACAGCGCGCATGACGCGAAGAAGCGGCGGGGGCGTCAGCTCTCGCCGCCCATCGTGGAGTCGAGATGTTCCACGCGGCGGATGTCACCCAGCCAGACGTAGCAGCTCCAGTCGGGTACGTCGGGGCGTTCCAGCCGGACCACGCCGTTGATGCCTTCGTTCTCGGCGCCATCGCGGAACATCTGCACGTTCGGGCGCTCGCACACGACGCCGTCGTAACTGCTGCCATCCTTGAGCAGGAGCACCACGTGCCCGTTGGTGGGCAGCTCCCGCACCAGCGACTCCAGGTGACGGATATTCACGGGATCCGTGTAGACGTGTTCAGCAAACTGGCCCATGGGGCACCTCGCGACCTTCATCGTCGCGTTTCACGCTAGGGCGTGTGTCGCCAAGAACAGGTCAAGTTCTGGCGACACGGGTGTGAAACAGCTGAACCTTGCCCACGCGCTTCAGCCACCGATAATGCGCGGATCCCGCCAGGAACGCCCATGTCACCCTCCCCCGCGCCGTCTCCGGCGGATGCACTGCGTACGCATCCGGCCTTCGTGCAGTTCTGGTTCGCCCGCATCTGTTCCGGCTTCGGTTTCCAGATGCTGTCCGTCGCTGTGGGCTGGCAGGTCTATGCCATCACCGGCCGGGCGCTCGACCTGGGCCTGATCGGCCTGGTGCAGTTCATTCCCTCCGTGCTGCTGGCGCTGCCGGCGGGACACGTGGCGGACCAGTTCGAACGCCGCCGCATCGTGCTGCTGGGGCAGATCGTGGACATGCTGGCGATCGCCGCGCTCGCGGTGATCAGCTTCATCCATCTCGCGCACGAGGCCTCGATACTCGCCCTGGTGTTCGTGATCGGCGTGGCGAAGGCCTTCGAGTTTCCCGCGATGCAGTCGATGCTGCCTGCGCTGGTGCCGACCGTCGTACTGCCGCGCGCGATGGCGGCGAGCGCCTCGGCGGGACAGGCCGCGATGATCATGGGCCCCGCGCTAGGCGGCCTGCTCTATGTCGCGGGCCCCGGCGTGGTCTACGCCGTGTGCGCCCTGCTCTACCTCGTCGCCGTGCTGCTGATGGCCCATCTCCGCTACGAACAGGCACAGCCCAAGCGCGAGCCGGCCACGCTGAAGACGCTGTTCGCCGGCGTGCATTTCATCCGCGCGCGCCCGGACGTGCTCGGCGTGATCTCGCTCGACCTGTTCGCCGTGCTGCTGGGCGGCGCCACCGCCCTGTTGCCGATCTTCGCCAAGGACGTGCTGCATACCGGCCCCTGGGGCCTGGGCCTGCTGCGCGCGGCGCCCGCCGTGGGCGCGCTGCTGATGTCGCTGTGGCTGGCGCGGCACAACATGGAGCGACGCGTGGGGCCGATCATGTTCGCCTCGGTGGCCGGCTTCGGCGTGGCGACCCTGGTGTTCGCGGTCTCCACCGCGTTGTGGTTGTCGCTGGTGGCGCTGTTCGCGTTGGGCGCCCTCGACATGGTGAGCATGGTGATCCGCGGTGCGCTGGTGCAGCTGGATACACCCGATGACATGCGTGGACGCGTCAGCGCGGTGAACGCGATCTTCATCAACACCTCGAACCAGCTCGGCGAGTTCGAGTCGGGCATGCTGGCCGCGTGGGTGGGCGCGGTGAACGCCACCGTGATCGGCGGCATCGGCACGCTGGTGGTGGTGGTGCTGTGGATGGCGATGTTCCCCTCGCTGCGCCGCCGCCAGCGGCTGCACGCGGAGCCCTCGACCCGCTGAGCCTCCGCTGTCGCGGACGATCCGGTGCCGTGGGTTCTCCCGGCTCGCGTGTCCCGCATCGCCCGTGCGGCGATTTGCCCGGATGCCTGCAGGGGCATGGGAGGTCCGATGTACAGGCAAGACGCGCCGCACTGCGTCGCGATGGCCCTGCTGCTTGACGGATGTCATGGCCGCGCGCCGGGGACTTCCTAGCATGTACGCGCTCACCGCCCCTGCACGGATGGTCTTGCCCGCATGAATGTCGATATCGTGGTGGTTGGTGCCGGACCCGCCGGCCTGTGCTTTGCCCGCGCGCTCGCCGATACGGGCCTGAGCATCATGGTGATCGAGCGGCAGCCGCTCGACGCCCTGCGCGAACCCGCCTTCGACGGGCGCGAGATCGCCCTGACCCAGCGCTCCATGCGCATCCTGCGCACGCTGGGCATCTGGGACCGCCTCGCTGCCACCGATGTTTCACCCCTGCGCGCGGCGCGCGTGCTCAACGGCCAGTCCCTGCATGGGCTCAGCGTGCTGCCCACCGGCACCGGTGATGCCGAGCTGGGCTACCTGGTGCCCAACGACCGCATTCGCCGCGCGGCCTATGCCTGCGTGGAGCAGGAGCCGCGCATCACCCTGGTGACCGACACCGCCGTCAGCGCCGTGTCGCTGTCCGACGGCCTGCCGCACCTGCAACTCGCGGACGGCGCCAGCGTCACCGCCCGCCTGGTGGTCGCCGCCGACAGCCGCTTCTCCTCGCTGCGTCGCGATGCGGGCATTTCGGTCGACATGCACGACTTCGGCAAGACCATGCTGGTCTGCCGCATGGCGCTGGAGAAGCCGCACGATGGCGAGGCGCTGGAGTGGTTCGACCACGGCCAGACCCTTGCGCTGCTGCCGCTGCACAACGGCGAGGCCTCGGTGGTCCTGACCCTGCCGGGCCACACGATGAAGTCCGTGATGGCGCTCGACGACGCCGCGTTCAACCAGGACATGCGTCGGCGCTTCGACGGCCGCTTCGGCGAGATGAGCCTCACCAGCACGCGCCACACCTACCCCCTGGTGGCCACCTATGCGCATCGCTTCATCGGGCCGCGCCTGGCGCTGATCGGCGACGCGGCGGTGGGCATGCACCCGGTCACCGCGCATGGCTTCAACCTGGGGCTGCTGAGCGTGGACACGCTGGCCGGCCAGATCCGCCGCGCGCACGCCGCCGGCCAGGACTTCGCCGCACCCCGCGTGCTGCAGCGCTACGAGCGCGCGCACCGCGTGGCCACGCTGCCGCTGTATTTCGCCACCCAGGCCATCGTGAAGCTGTATACCGACGACCGGCTGCCCGCCCGCGTGGCGCGCACGGCCCTGCTGCGCGCCGCCCAGGCCACGCCGCCGTTCCGGCGCACCCTGGCGCGCATGCTGGAGGCGCAGGGACGCGGCGACCACTCGACGCCGAGGTCCGGATGAACGAGCAGCGCCACTATTTACGTGTCACTCACGTGGGCGCTGGCAACGTGGCCCTTCATTCTGCGAGGAGCACGCCATGGGCCGACCCTACGACATCGAAAACACCGTCAATGGCGTCCGCGAACGGGTGGGCGACCGCATCCGCCACTATGCGGGCGAAGCCTCGGACCGCGCGGACGACCTGATGGAACGCGGCCGCGAAGCGCGCCGCCGTTTCGGGCGCAACCGCAACACCTATGCGCGCCGCATCGGCCACGCCGCGGAAGATTTCGCGGACGAGGCCAACTACCAGTACCGCCGCCTGCGCCGCCAGGTATCGCGCCATCCGGTAGCGACCACGGCGATCGTGGCAGGCACGGTAGGTGCGTTTTTCCTGTTGCGGCATCTGTTCCGCAATCAGGATGAGGATTGAGCTGCCTGCCTGGGATCGATGAAAAACCCGCCGGAAGGCGGGTTTTTTTATGGGTTCGGCCGTTTTGCGCACTGCACTGGTCGTGCCAGGGTAGGCATGGCATGTAGGCCGCGGCGAAAGGCCTCGCGCACAGGGTGCGCTCCTACAAAAGAGAGAAGAAAGTAGCGTCGCCAAAAAAGAAAGGCTCGCCGGATCACGGCGAGCCTCCTCATCCAGCATTCCCCTCACCAGGCGAGAGGAACAGGAACCAGCATCACACCGTCAGCGGATTCGGCTTTTCCGGATCCAGCTTGTACGTCTTGATCGCGCGAGCCACATCCTTGGCGTTGACCTTGCCGTCCTTCGCCAGCGCGGCCAGCGCGGCGTGCGCGATCCAGTAGCGGTCCACCTCGAAGAAGCCACGCAGGTGCTCACGCGTGTCCGAACGGCCGAAGCCGTCGGTGCCCAGCACCGTGTAGCGCATGCCGTCCGGCATGAAGGCGCGGATCTGGTCGGCAAACTCGCGCACGTAGTCGGAGGCGGCGATCGCCGGGCCCTGGCGACCCTGCAGCAGGCCGGTGACGAACGGCACGCGCTGCTCGGCTTCCGGATGCAGGCGGTTCCAGCGCTCGGCGTCGAAACCGTCGCGACGCAGTTCGCTGAAGCTCGGGCAGGACCAGATGTCGGCGGTGACGCCGAAATCCTTCTCCAGCAACTCGGCGGCAGCGATCACTTCGCGCAGGATCGTGCCCGAACCCAGCAGCTGCACGCGCGGCTCGCCCTTCTTCGGCTTGCCGGCATCCTTGAACAGGTACATGCCCTTGATGATGCCCTCCTCGACGCCCTGCGGCAGGTCGGGATGGCTGTAGTTCTCGTTCATCACGGTGATGTAGTAGTAGACGTCTTCCTGCTCCTGCACCATGCGGCGGGTGCCGTCCTGCAGGATCACGGCGACTTCATACGAGAACGTCGGGTCGTACGACTTCACGTTCGGGATCGCACCGGACAGCAGGTGCGAATGGCCGTCCTCGTGCTGCAGGCCTTCGCCGTTCAGCGTGGTGCGGCCCGCGGTGCCACCGATGAGGAAGCCGCGCGCGCGCATGTCGCCGGCCGCCCAGGCCAGGTCGCCGATGCGCTGGAAGCCGAACATCGAGTAGTAGATGAAGAACGGCAGCATCGGCTGGTTGCTGATGCTGTAGCTGGTGGCCGCGGCCATCCAGGCGGCCATGCCGCCGGCCTCGGAGATGCCTTCCTGCAGCACCTGGCCCTTCTGGTCTTCGCGGTAGTACAGCAGCTGGTCGGCGTCCTGCGGACGGTACTTCTGGCCGAACGGCGCGTAGATGCCGATCTGGCGGAACATGCCTTCCATGCCGAACGTGCGGGCCTCGTCGGCCACGATCGGCACGATGCGCTCGCCGATCTGCTTGTCGCGCAGCAGCAGGTTCATGCCGCGCACCAGCGCCATGGTGGTGGAGATCTCGCGCTCGCCGGTGCCGTTGGTGATCTGCGTGAACGCCGACAGGTCCGGCGCCTTCAGCTTGATGTCGGTGTGGCGGCGACGCTGCGGCAGGAAGCCGCCCAGCGCGCGGCGACGCTCCATCATGTACTCCACTTCCGGCGAATCCTTGCCCGGATGGAAGTACGGCACTTCGGCCAGCTTCTCGTCCGACACCGGGATGTTGAAGCGGTCGCGGAAGTGGCGCACGGCGTCGGCGTCCAGCTTCTTCTGCTGGTGCGTCGGGTTCTGCGATTCGCCGGCCGAGCCCATGCCGTAGCCCTTCACCGTCTTGGCCAGGATCACCGTGGGCATGCCCTTGGTGTTCACCGCCTGGTGATAGGCCGCATAGACCTTGTGCGGGTCATGGCCGCCGCGGTTGAGGCGCCAGATGTCGTCGTCGGACAGGTTGGCCACCATCTCGCGCGTCTCCGGATACTTGCCGAAGAAATGCTCGCGCGTGTACGCGCCGCCGAAGGCCTTGCACGCCTGGTACTCGCCGTCGACGGTTTCCATCATCAGCTTGCGCAGCACGCCCTTGGTGTCGCGGGCGAGGAGCGGATCCCAGTAGCTGCCCCAGACCACCTTGATGGCGTTCCAGCCGGCGCCGCGGAACACGCCCTCGAGTTCCTGGATGATCTTGCCGTTGCCGCGCACTGGGCCGTCCAGGCGCTGCAGGTTCGCGTTGATCACGAACACCAGGTTGTCCAGGCCTTCGCGGCCGGCCAGCGAGATGGCACCCAGCGACTCGGGCTCGTCGGTTTCGCCGTCGCCCATGAAGCACCAGATCTTGCGATCGGTCTTCGGCATCAGGCCGCGGTTTTCCAGGTACTTCCAGAACTGCGCCTGGTAGATCGCCTGGATCGGGCCCAGGCCCATGGACACCGTCGGCACCTGCCAGTAGTCCGGCATCAGCCAGGGGTGCGGGTAGGACGACAGGCCGCGGCCGTGGCCGGCCACTTCCATGCGGAACAGGTCGAGCTGCTCCTCGGAAATGCGGCCTTCCAGGAAGGAGCGCGCGTAGATGCCCGGGCTGGAGTGGCCCTGGTGGAACACCAGGTCGCCCGGATGGTCGGCGCTCGGTGCGCGCCAGAAATGGTTGAAGCCCACGTCATACAGGGTGGCCGAGGACGCGAAGCTGGCGATATGGCCGCCCAGCTCGCCCGGCTTGCGGTTCGCGCGCACCACCATGGCCATCGCGTTCCAGCGGATCAGCGTGCGGATACGCCATTCCATCGCCGCGTCGCCGCTCATCTTGGCTTCGTTGGCGGGCGAAATGGTGTTGACGTATTCGGTGGTCGGGTTGAACGGCAGGTAGCCGCCGGCCCGGCGCGTCGAATCGACCATCTTTTCCAGCAGGTAATGCGCGCGCTCGGTGCCGTCATGGTTGATGACCGCATTGAGCGATTCGACCCATTCCTGGGTTTCGGTGGGGTCGAGGTCCTGGTGGAGGATGTCGTCGAGCTGATCCATGGGGAGCTTCTCTCCGCGGCGCCTGGGGGTTGGCGCGGCTATAGGTGGACGCCCCCTGGGCGAGGAGGCGGGAAACCCTCCGAGTGTAGCTCCGGCGGTCTTTTTCGCCAATTGGATCGAGACAATACGGTCGCGAATGGGTGGGCCCGGCGCTCCGGGCCCACCCCGTCCGTCACGGGTCGAATTTCTTCTCCACGCCCAGCTGGATCGACTGGTTGTCGCGGGTGCTGTTGTCCAGCAGGTTCTGGTACTCCATGCGCAGCGACCAGCCCCCGAGCGTCTGCAGCATCACCCCCGCGCCGACCAGGGTGTGGTTGCGGGACGTGTCGCCCAGGGATGCCGAGTACAACGGGCCTCCCAGCAGGTCCGCATAGCGCATGGCGGCCACGCTGGAGCCCTGGAAGTCGTGCCGGAATTCCGCCCGCAGCTGCGGCATCCATACGCCGTAGTCGCGCTTGGCCACCCACTGTGCCCGCAGGCCGAGCACGCCCGTGCTGGTCTTCACCGTCTGGCTCTCGTACTGCAACGCGTAGATCTGGTCGCCATGCTCGGTGTAGCTGTCGAGGCTGGCGCGCGCGAAGTCGAAGCGGCCGTACGGCGACACCAGCATGTCGTCCTGCGTGCGGTGCTCGTAGCCCACCGACAGCGAGGCGAACAGCTGCGTGCCGTCGCGGCTGCCGTTCACGGTGTTGCCGTTGTCGGTGACGTAGCGCCGCGCATCGAACGACAGCCACTGGTAGCCGACCAGCGCATCCATGTAGACCAGCGGCGACGGCCGGTAGCTGCCATACACGGCGGCGCTGTAGCCATCGACCGTGCTGCGGCTGTTGTGGTGGCCGATGTCCGAGGCGTCGTGGCCGTAGCCCACGCCGGCGCCCAGCGCGAACGTGTCGCTGATCGCCCGGTCCACGCCCATGCTGATGCCCGAGGTGGTGAAGTCGATGCCGTTGTCGCTGGTGCCGGGCAAGGTCTTGCCGAAGTTCACCGCGCCGCCGGTCCACACGGACCATTCGCCCAGCTTCCCCCCACCACGGGTGGCATCGGTCGCCAACGGCTCTTCCGACTGCACCAGGTAGCGCCGGCTCCATTCGTCGTCGCCACTGCGCAGGCCGAACATCGGGTCGCGATTCTGGCGTGCGCTGGCCGAACTCAGGCTGATGCCGTTGGTAAAGCCGCCACTGGCCGCGCCGGTATGCAGCGTTTCCAGGCGACGCTGGAAGTTGTCGATCTGCCCCAGGGCCAGGCGACGTGCCGAATCCGCCTGCGCAGCAAGCACGCCGAGGACTTCCGCATCCTTGGACGGATCGCTGCGGCCGGTCACGCTGATGGTGACGGTGGCCGCCGCCGAGGTGGCGTACGCATTGCTGAGCGTATAGCTCACCTGCGCCTGGCCACTGAAGGCGCTGTTGGCGGTGAAGTCCAGCGCATAGCCGGAGGCCGTGCCGTGGACGCTCGCGCTGCCTGCATTGGAGGGCGACACGGCGACCAGCGTTGCCGCGGTGAACGGACCGCCGTGCGCCGCACTGGTCAGATCCACCTGCACCGTGCGACCGGCCACCACGCTGGCGGTCAGCGCCGCCGGCAGCGGCATCGGATTCACCGTCACGGTGACGTGCGCCGGCTGCGACGCGCCGAACGGATTGGACAGCGTGTAGTCCAGGCCGACCGCGCCGGAAGCGTCGATCGGTGCCGTGTAGACGATATCGGTGCCGCTCACCGAGGCCGTGCCCTTGACCGGCGCAGTCACGATCGCCGCCGTCGTGAACGGCGCGCCCGTGGCCCCCTGCGTGGCGTGGATGGTCACCGACTTGCCGGCCAGCACGCTGACCGCCTGCGCCGCCGCCACCGGTACCGCCAGCGGGGTCACCGTGACGCTGACCGTGGCCGGTGCGGACGTGCCGCCGGGACCGGTCGCGGTATAGGTGAAGCTGTCGCTGCCGAAATAGTTGGCGGCCGGCGTGTAGACCACGTTGAGCCCGTTGACCGTGGCGCTGCCGTGCGCGGGCGCCTGCGCCACCGAGATGCTGGTGATCGGACCGGTGTCATTGCCCGTGACCGCGATGGTGGCGGGCGCATTGGCCGGGGTGGTGGCCGCGTCGTTCACCACGACCGGCACGGGCTGGTTGATGCCAACCGTAAACGCCTGGCTGCCGGAGAAGCCCAGGCTGTCGGTGGCCGTCACGGTGAAGCTGTAATTGCCCGCGGCCGTCGGCGTACCGCTGAGCGCGCCGCCGCTGCTCAGTGCGATGCCGGGCGGCAGGGCGCCGGCCGTGAGGCTGAAGGTGTAGCCGCCGCTGCCTCCGGTCGCACCCAGCGTCTGGCTATAGGCAACGGCCGCCTGGCCACCCGGCAGCGTGGTGCGGCTGAAGGCGATGGTCGGTGCATTCACGGTAACGGCATAGGCCTGGCTGCCGGTGAAGCCGAAGCCGTCGGTCACCTTGACGGTGAAGTTGAAGTTGCCGGCCGTCGTCGGCGTACCGGACACCACGCCGGCGCTGCTCAATGCGATGCCGGGCGGCAACGCGCCTGCCGAGAGGCTGTAGGTATAGCCGCCGTTGCCGCCGCTCGCGGTCAGCGTCTGGCTATAGGCCGCACCACCCGTACCCGCCGGCAGCGCGGCCGGCGTGACGGTGATCGTTGGCGCCTGCACGGTGACCGTGTAGGCCTGGCTGCCAGTGAAACTGAAGCCGTCGGTCACCCTGACGGTGAAGTTGTACGTGCCGGTCGTGGTTGGCGTACCGGACACCACACCGGCACTGCTCAAGGCGATGCCCGCCGGCAACGCGCCGGCCGAGAGGCTGTAGGTATAGCCACCGTTGCCGCCACTCGCGCTTAGCGTCTGGCTATAGACCACTCCGCCCGTGCCTGTAGGCAACGTCGCCGGTGAAACGCTGATCGTCGGCGCGTTCACCGTGTACGTATAGGCCTGGCTGCCGGTGAAACCATGGGCATCGGTGGCGCTGACAGTGAAGTTGTAGGTGCCTGCCGTGGTCGGCGTGCCGGACACGACGCCACTGCTGCTCAGCCCGATCCCGGGCGGCAGCGCGCCAGCCGACAGGCTATAGGTATAGCTGCCGCTACCACCACTGGCGGTCAACGTCTGGTTGTAGCTGGTGCCACCGGTGCCGGCGGGCAGTGTGGACGGCGTGACGGTGATCGACGGTGCATTCACGGTCAGCGAGTACGACTGGGTTGCCGAGAACGGTGCACCGGTGCCGGTGCTGCTGTCGGTTGCCTTGACGGTGAAATTGAACGTACCGGCGGCCGTGGGCGTGCCGGACAGCACACCGGTCGACGACAGCGCCAGGCCAGCTGGAATCGAACCCGACGTGAGCGAATACGTGTACGGCGCCGTGCCGCCGCTGGCGGCGAAGCTATGCGTGTACGGCGTCTCTGCCGCGGCGCCGGCCAGCGTGGCTGGCGCCAGCACCACGGTGCCGGAACCCACGGTGCCGCTGTACGCCTGGCTGCCGGGGAAGCCGCCGCTGTCGGTCGCGGTGACGGTGAAGCTGAAAGCGCCTGCGGCCGTCGGCGTGCCGCTCAACGCGCCCGTGTTCGCGTCCAGCGTCAGGCCCGCCGGCAGCGCGCCAGAGCTGACGCTATAGGTGAACGTGGTCGGATGGCCTTCGCTGGCCGCGATGGTCTGGCTATAGGCATTGCCGACCGATGGCATCGGCAGGGAGCTGGGCGACAGCGTGATGGTTGGTGCGACCACGGTGAGGGTGTAGGTGCCGGAAACACTGAAGGGTGCGCCCGCACCGGTCGAACTGTCCGTGGCCCGTACGGTGAAACTGAAGTTGCCCGCCGCCGTCGGCGTGCCGGACAGCGTGCCCGTGGACGACAAGGTCACGCCCGGCGGCAACGCGCCGGCGCTGATCGCGTAGGTGTAGGGCGAGCTGCCGTTGGCGGCCGCGAACGTCGCGCTCACCGGCGAGCCGGCGGTGCCATTGACCGTGGTGCCGGACGCTGGCGTCAGCGTAAGTGCGGGCGGGTTCACCGTGACGGTATACGCGCTGCTACCCGTATAGGGGCCCGTACCGGTGCTGCTGTCGGTCGCGGTGACGGTGAAGTTGAACGTGCCGGAAGCCGTGGGCGTGCCGGAAAGCGCACCGGTGCTGGTCAGGGTCATGCCCGCCGGCAGGGAGCCTGACGTAACGGCGAAGCTGTAAGTAGTGGTGCCGCCGGAAGCCGCCAGGTTCTGCGCGTAGGCCGTGCCTACGGTCGGGTTCGCCAATGAGACCGGCGACAGAATGATGGTCGGCGCGTTCACAGTCAGCGTCAGCGCGCCGCTGGTGGCGCTGAACGGACCCGTGCCGGTGCTGCTGTCGATAGCAGTCACGGTGAAATTGAACGTGCCGCCGGCAGTAGGCGTACCCGACAGCGTACCGTTGCTTGCCAGCGTGAGGCCCGCCGGCAGGCTGCCCGAGGAGACCGTGTAGGTGTAAGGCGACGTACCGCCGCTGGCACTCGCGAGCGAGCGGTTGTAGGAGGTGCCGACAGTGGCCGGTAACGGACTGGTCGGCGCGTAGTTGATGGTCGGCGGGTTGACGGTCAGCGTCAGTGTGCCGCTGGTGGCACTGAACGGGCCGGTGCCGGTACTGCTGTCGGTGGTGCGCACCGTGAAGTTGAACGTGCCATTCGCCGTCGGTGTGCCCGATAGCGTGCCATTGCTGGCCAGTGTGATGCCCGCCGGAAGGCTGCCGGACGCGAGAGTGTAGGAATACGGTGTCGCGCCACCGCTGGCGCCGGCGACCGACTGGCTATACGCCACGCCGACCGTACCTGCGCCGGGACTGGATGGCGTGTACGTGATGGTGGGCGGCGACACGGTGATCGTCGCCGTCGCCGGCGCCGAGGTGCCCCCGGCATTGGTGGCCGTGTACGTGAAGCTGTCCGGGCCGGCATAGCCCGGCGTTGGCGTGTAAGTGATCGATGTGCCGCTGGCGACAGCCGTGCCGTGGGCGGCAGCGGTACCAATCGCGACCGAGGCCGGCGCGCCGCCGGTGATGTTGAGCGTGATCGGGTTGTTGCTGCTGTCGTACGCGACCGTGGCGCTCACCGGATTGGCGATCGGCGGCGGCAGGTTCTGCACGGTGATCGACAGGTTGTTCGCCGAGAAGAAATGCGTCGGCGAGCTGTTGTCGGTCGCGCGCACGGTGAAGTTGGTCGTGCCCAACGTCGTCGGCGTACCGCTGATGGTGCCGTTCGACGCCAATGTCAGGCCGGGCGGAAGCGTGGTGCCGCCGTCCATTGTGTACGTATACGGAGACGTTCCGCCCGATGCCGTAAGCGTGAAGCTGTAGGGCGTGTTGATGACTGCCGCCGTAGGCGTATTCGTGATGGTGATGGTCGGCGCGCCGATCGTGATCGAGTAGCTGGCCGTACCGGTGACGGGCGTGCTGGCGCTGTCGGTCGCCGTGATCGAGAACGAGAACGTGCCCTGCGTGGTGGGCGTACCGGAGATGCTGTTGCCGCTGAGCGTCAGGCCGGGGGGCAGCGAGCCGCTGCTGACGGTGAAAGTGTACTGCCCGGTGCCGCCGGACGCGCTGAAGGTAGCTCCGGGATAGGCGATGGCCACCGTGCCGGAAGGCATGGTCGACGGCGTAGATGAAATGGAGATGGGTGAGGTCGCCGGGGCAATGTACAGCGTCACCGTGACGTTGTTATTGCCCGAGCCATCATCAAACTCGAATGTGTCTGTCGTGGCGCCATCGCCGCTGTTGCTGTATTGGATCAGCGCAGCGGAATGGTTGGTGACCAACGCCGTGCCATGTTTTGCTGCAACGGTGACATCATTGATGGCAAAGCCGTTGATGGAACACGACGAAGCATCGATGGTGATCGTGGCGCCGGCTGCCATGGGCGACCCAGCGCTCGCATTGGACGGTGTGAACGTCGTACAGGCCGCGCGCGATATACCCGGCACCGCCAATATGACGCACAACAGCAAAAACGCTATCCAACGGCCGCATACGCTACGGCCGAGCCCATGACGCATCGCGTCGCGATGCTTCGACTCCGGAAGCCACATGAGTTGTCCCCTGTTGCCCGCTTCCTGACGGGCGGCGCCGAATGGCGCATGTGTGAAAGCTGCCGTGGCTCATCAATGAGCAGCCCCGGTACGGGCCTTCCCCGCCGACGCGCCCTGGGCTGCATCAACGGTCCTGCAACATCCCCGGGCTAACGTCCTGCCGGGGTAATCAGCGCAACATTTTGCCGCACTCTCACGCGAGCTTGTCAATATGCCGGCCATGCGCAAGAGTTAGTCGATCCGGTGGACGGGGATGTCCGCCGGCACAACCAAGGGGGAAACACGTATGTCGCAACCCTTCCTCGGGCAGGTGATGCCCGTGGCGTTCAACTTCGCGCCCAAGGGATTCGCTTTGTGCAACGGCCAGGTGCTGCCCATCGCGCAGAACCAGGCACTGTTCTCGCTGCTGGGTACGTACTACGGCGGCAATGGCACGACGACCTTCATGCTGCCGGACCTGCGCAGCCGCACGCCAGTCGGCTCCAACAACGGCGCGGATATCGGCCAGGCAGGCGGCGTCGAGAATGTCACGCTGCAGACCACGCAGATTCCCGGGCATAACCACGTCTTCAGCGCAACCACCACCACCGCCAGCTCCCGTATTCCCGCCGGCAACGTCTTGCTGGGTACGGCCGGCACGCAAAAGGTCTATGGCAGCTCCGGCGGCGCGCAGATTCCGCTCAACGTGCTCGACAACGGGGGCCAGAATCTTCCGCACTCGAACCTGCAGCCATACACGGTGCTGAATTTCTGCATCGCGCTCGATGGCGTCTATCCCTCGCGCAGCTGACCGGAGCTACCGCCATGACTCAACCTTACGTTGGCGAAGTCCGCCTTTTTCCGTACAGCTTCGCGCCGAACGGCTGGTTCGACTGCGACGGCCGCCTGCTTTCCATCGCCGAATACGAGGTGCTGTACACCCTGCTCGGCACGACCTACGGCGGTGACGGCGTGAACACCTTCGGCCTGCCTGACCTGCGCGGCCGCGTACCGATCCACCAGGGCACGGGACTGGGAATGGGCACCTATGTGCTGGGACAAATGGCCGGTACCGAGCAGGTCACGCTGACTGCCAACCAACTGCCGGCCCATACGCATGCCTTCTATGCCGCGGATTCGGCGGCAAGCTCGCCGGGACCGGCCGCAAATCTCCAGTTGGGTTCGGTCAGTGGGGACACGCTGTACACCAACAGCACTTCGGGGATTGCCAGCGGCAACCTTGCGCCGACGGCCGTCAGCCCACAGGGAGGCAGCCAGCCTCACGCCAACACCATGCCCTCGCTGGTCGCACGCTTCTGCATCGCGTGGGCCGGCGTCTTTCCGTCGCAGAGTTGACGGTCGCCGACCGATTACGAGGACTAACATCATGAGCGATCCCTTTATCGGCGAGATCCAGATCTACGGCTTCAACTTCGCCCCCTACAACTGGGCCATGTGCCAGGGACAGTTGATGCCGATCCAGCAGAACACGGCACTGTTCTCCCTGCTGGGTGTCCAGTTCGGCGGCAACGGCACGTCCAATTACCAGCTGCCGAACTACGTCGGCAATGCCGCCTGCGGGCAGGGGCAAGGGTCCGGGTTAACGCCGCGTGCGGTCGGCGAAACCTTCGGCTCCAACGCCGTTACCCTGCTGAGCAACGAGATGCCAGCGCACACTCACGGAGCACGTATCTACAACCAGCCGACCACGGCTAATCGCACCGGCATCCCGGCCTCCGGCGACGCCATCATCACACCGGAATCGGCGACGATCCTGGCCACCACCACCACGACCAACACCGCCTTCCCGGCCCAGACGATCGGCTTGGCAGGCGGCAACCAGGCACACGAAAACCGACAGCCGTACCTCACGCTCAACTTCTGCATTTCGCTGGCGGGCACCTTCCCCCAGCGACCGTGAGCGCCCAGGCAACGCTGCGCTTTCCCCCGGTGCGGGCAGCATGGCTGCCCGCACCGCAGGAACCGCTTCCATCGGGCCTGCGCTGGCGCGACGCCCACGATGGCGACCTGCCGTTCCTGCGCCAGCTCTATGGCGACTCGCGTGCCGCCGAACTTGCCGCCGTGCCATGGCCCGACGCGGTGCGTGATGCGTTCCTGGACAGCCAGTTCACGTTGCAGCACCGGCACTACACGGTGCACTACCAGCCTGCCGATTACCTCGTGATCGAGTACGGAGGCCAGTCGATTGGCCGTCTATACCTCCATTGCACGGAACGCGAGGCGACCGTGGTCGACATCACCCTGCTCGATGCCTGGCAGGGCCGCGGCTTCGGCTCTGCGCTGCTGCGCGAAGTGCAAAGCGCGGCGGCGCGCGATGCGCTGGACGCCGTGGTGCTTCACGTCGACCTGCGCAACCACGCGGCAAAGAAACTCTACGAGCGCATGCGCTTCGTGGCCGAGGCCGATACCGGTACGCACCTGCGCATGCGCTGGCTCGCCGCGAACGGGCTCAGTTGAACACGGCCTGGTAGATGAAACCGTCGCGATCGCGCGCGACCGGCACGAGGAAGATGCCGAATTCTCCCAGCGCGGCATGCTTCATCTGATAGATCTTCTGCGGGAACACGATCGCCGCCTCGTGCCGGAACAGCAGCGAGAACGGTGCGCGCACCTGGCCGGGCATCACCTGATGCATGGCGAGCGGCCGCGCCTCGACCAGCGCGAACGGCGCGTTGCCGTCGTGATCCAGGGCGACGGTAAACGTCTCGCCCACATGCCCCGCGAAATGATCCAGTCCCAGGAATTGCATCGCGCGCCCCTACGCTGTCGATGAAAGAACGCCGAGTGTCGCACAGACCGCGTCGGCCGTAGCGCGCTCCCACATGCCAAAAGCAAACGGGGCCACCTGGGCCCCGTTGCAACGACAGCAGGATCGCGTCCCGCTCAGCTGCGGCGCTCGCTCTGCGCGTGGCGGATCTGCGCGTCCACCGCGGCGATCGCCGTCATGTTCACCACGCGGCGGGCCGTGGAGGCCGGCGTGAGGATGTGCGCCGGCTTGTTGATGCCCATCAGGATCGGGCCGATGGCCACGCCATCGGTCATCACGCGCACGATGTTGTAGGCGATGTTGGCCGCATCGAGGTTCGGCATCACGAACAGGTTCGCGCGGCCGCTCAGCGTGGTATTGGGGAACATGCGCTGGCGCAGCGCCTCGTCCCACGCGGTGTCGGCCTGCATCTCGCCGTCCATGTCGAGCTTGGGACCGCGCTGCACCAGGATCTCGCGCACCCGGCGCATCTTGGCCGCGCTGGCGTTTTCGTGGCTGCCGAAGTTGGAGTGCGACAGCAGGGCGATCTTCGGCTCGACGCCGAACAGCTTCAGGCGGTAGCTCGCCTGCAGCGTCGCCTCGGCGATCTGCTCGGCGGTCGGGTCGCACTGCACGTGGGTGTCGAGGAAGAACCACGCACCCTGGTCGTTGATCACGCCGGTCATCGCCGAGGTGCAGGACACGCCCGGGTCCAGGCCGAACACGCTGCGCATGTAGCCGAGCTTCTTGTGGAAGCGACCGACCAGGCCGCAGATCATCGCGTCGGCTTCGCCGCGCTCGACCATCATCGAGGCGATCAGGGTCGGGCGCGAACGCATCAGGTTCTTCGCCGCCGCCGGGCTCACGCCGCGACGCTCGGTGAGCGCGTGGTACTGCTGCCAGTACTCGTTGAAGCGCGGGTCGTCGTTGATGTTGGTGAGCTCGAAATCCGTGCCCTGGCGCATGCGCAGGCCCAGGCGCTGGATGCGCGTCTCGATCACGTCGGGGCGGCCGATCAGGATCGGGAACGCCAGGCGCTCGTCGATCACCGTCTGCACCGCGCGCAGCACGGTCTCTTCCTCGCCTTCGGCGTAGACCACGCGCTTGGTGTCGGAACGGGCGCGCTCGTACACCGGCTTCATCAGCAGGCCGGTGCGGTAGATGAACTGGCCGAGCTTCTCCTTGTAGGCTTCCATGTCCACGATGGGACGCGCAGCCACGCCCGAGTCCATCGCGGCCTGCGCCACGGCCGGCGCCAGCATCACCAGCAGGCGCGGGTCGAACGGGCGCGGGATCAGGTAGTCCGGGCCGAAGGTCGGCACGTCGCCGCCGTAGGCGCTGGCCAGATCGCCCGCCTCCATGCGCGCCAGCGCGGCGATCGCGCGCACGCAGGCCAGCTTCATCGCTTCATTGATGCCGGTGGCGCCCACGTCGAGCGCGCCGCGGAAGATGTAGGGGAAGCACAGCGCGTTGTTGACCTGGTTCGGGTAGTCCGAACGGCCGGTGGCGATGATGCAGTCCGGGCGCACCTTCTTGGCGTCTTCCGGGCTGATCTCGGGATTGGGGTTGGCCAGCGCGAGGATGATCGGCTTGTCCGCCATGGTGGCGACCATCTCGGGCTTGAGGATGCCGCCGGCCGACAGGCCCAGGAACACGTCCGCGCCTTCCACGATCTCGGCCAGCGTGCGCTTGTCGGTGTCGCGCGCATAACGCTGCTTGTCCGGATCCATGTGGTCGCGGCCGTGGTAGAGCACGCCTTCGCGATCGAACGCGAGGATGTGCTCGGGCTTGAGGCCCAGCGCCACCAGCATGTCCAGGCAGGCGATGCCGGCGGCGCCCACGCCGGTGGTGGCGAGCTTCACGTCCTCGATCTTCTTGCCGACCACTTCGAGCGCGTTGACGATGGCCGCGCCCACGATGATCGCGGTGCCATGCTGGTCATCGTGGAACACGGGGATCTTCATGCGCTCGCGCAGCTTGCGCTCGACGATGAAGCATTCCGGCGCCTTGATGTCCTCGAGGTTGATGCCGCCGAAGGTCGGCTCCAGCGAGGCGATGATGTCGACCAGCTTGTCCGGGTCGTGCTCGTTGATCTCGATGTCGAACACGTCGATGCCGGCGAACTTCTGGAACAGCACGCCCTTGCCTTCCATCACCGGCTTGCCGGCGAGCGGCCCGATGTTGCCCAGGCCCAGCACCGCGGTGCCGTTGGTGATCACCGCCACCAGGTTGCCGCGCGCAGTCATTTCGCTGGCGGCGTTGGGGTCTTCCACGATGGCTTCGCAGGCGTAGGCCACGCCGGGCGAATAGGCCAGCGCGAGGTCGCGCTGCGTCACCATGGGCTTGGTGGCGGAAACCTTGATCTTGCCGGGACGCGGAAAGCGGTGGTACTCGAGAGCAGCGTTGCGCAGATCTTCGGGAAGGGACATGGGATGCGTTGATCGATGAGGGGGAGTCGGGGCCGCCGCAGCGGCAGGCGATCATGGTATCACCCGGGAGGCCCCACCCCATGGAGCAATGCAGCGATCCGGGCACGTATGGCGGCGTCACAGCCCTGAAATCAAGGGCTTTCGTGTGTGACGAAGCCTTGCTACAGGCTCAGCGACAGCGTCTCCGCCTGCACCTTGCCCATGTGGATGCGGTTGACGAACAGTGAAAACGCCAGCTTGCCGGCCAGTCCGTGCACGTGCTGCATCCAGGGCGGCAGCCAGCGGGCCGGCACGATCGCGCCGGACTCGAAGTACGGCTCCAGGCTGATCACGTCGTGCAGGGCGAGCTTGCCCGCGAACAAGTGACGCAGCATGTCCATCCGCCGCTGCTTGAGCGCCCAGCGGAAGAAGGTGTGCACCGTGAGCAGGCCGGCGAGGTAGACGTTGTCCTTGGCGAAGGCCGCGCCGCCGGTGAGCGGCACGCCGCGGAACACGCGCTGGGCCGAATGGAAGCTGTCGGCCGGGCTCTGCCCGCAGTTGCTGAAGAACCGGTAGACCTCGACGAAGTCGGCCCCGCTGAGCGCCATGTCGATGGCCAGGATGCGCAGGCTGATGCGTTTCAAACGTGAGATGTCGATGGCGCCCGAGATCAGCTCGGCGAACACCGCCAAGCCCTCCTGCGTCGCCGTGACCCGCGGCGAGGTACGCGCCAGCGATGCCAGCAAGGGCTGGGCGCGACCGTTGAGCGCGGTCAGCGAATGCACCAGCGCCTCGTGCGCCAGCAGCTGGTGGCGGTCGTACTCGCTGAAGCGGGTGCCACCGCGCAGGCGGATGCGGGTGGCGCCGGCCGCGGCCTTGGCGGTGAGTTCCGGGTCCACCTCCACCGAGATGATCGGCTCGCCGAAGAACTCATCGAGCGACCTGGCCAGGTCCGCCCGCAGCTCCTCGGCGGAGAGGTTCACGCTGACGTCGTCGGCGATCATCTCGGAGCCCAGCTCGTCCGACAGCTCGACGAAATAGCGCGCCGCATCCAGGTTGCTGCGGTCGCTGCCGGGAATCACGTCGCCCGGGCGCCCGTAGAGCACGATGGACGGCGCGGTCACGTTGCTGGTGCCCACCGCCTCGAGCATCTCCGCCGCGATGCGCCACGACTCGGCCGTGCGGCAAAGGTATTCGCCCAGCGGATCGTCGTAGCCGGCCTCGCGCTCGATCGCAGCCAGTTCGGCGCGCTCGGCGGAAAAATCCGGTGCCTGGTAGCTCACCTGGGGCAGGCTGAAGTGCCCTTTCGCATAGGCCGCGATCATGCGGTCCTCCAGCGAGGCGGGCCAGGCCACCGAAGAAAGGATGCGGATGCCCTTCACCGCCGCCAGCAGGCGCTGGTCGAGATCGGCGTAGCGTTGCAGGGCAGCCGGAACGCTGCCGCTGGTGCTCATGCCGGCCTCCTGCGCAGGGCATCGATGCGCTGGATCAGGTCGACGGCGACGGGGTTGGGCTTGAACGCCGCGAACAGGCCGCGCGGCCCCGAGGGTATGAAGGCGACGCTCTTGCCCAGGCGTGAGGATTCGGTGCGCAGCATCAGGGTGATGCGCGGCGGATTGGTCATGGTCGAGGAGTCGACATTGATGACGTTGGCGAGATCGATGCGCGAGGACTCGCCGCGCTGTTTCACCAGCAGGCGGTCACCTTCCAGCCAGACCTCGTCCACCAGGTCGAACAGCAGCGCCCGGAACAACACGGCGCCCAGTCCCAGCATGAACAGCGGCGCCACCAGCATCGGCCAGAGGTCGAGTTGATGCGCGAACACGGTACCGAACACGCCCCCCGCCAGCACCAGCGCCAGAATGCCGAACCAGAACACCGGAAACACCCGCTTGTAGAAAAAAGTGGAAGGCGACGAAAGCCGCTGCATGCCCGCTCCCCATGCGTGGACCTTCCGATAGTAGTGCTTTCGGGCGGCGGCGCAGCAAAACCCGGGCGGTCAGTTATTCGCGGTCGCGCGAGTGCCGGTGTCCATGCGGCCGCTCCGCCGGCCGGCCGCCGCGCTGCCGGCGCAGCTTCGCCTCCAGGGTCGAGGCCTGCTCCTCGCGCTCGTCGCGCAGCTTCAGGTAATTGCGCCAGCGCTCGGCCGACAGGTCGCCGCTGTCCAGCGCCGCCTGCACCGCGCATCCGGGTTCGCTGCCGTGCCCGCAGTCGGCAAAGCGGCACTGCTCGGCCAGCGCGTCGATGTCGGCGAACAGGTCGAGATTCTCCTCGCCGGTGAGCTTGAGCTCGCGCATGCCCGGCGTGTCGATCAGGCAGCCGCCGCTGGGCAGCTGCAGCAGCGCGCGATACGTGGTGGTGTGGCGGCCGCGGCTGTCGTGGTCGCGCACCGCGCTGGTGGCCATCTTCTCGGTGCCCAGCAGGGTGTTGGTGAGCGTGGACTTGCCCGCGCCCGACGACCCCACCAGCACGGCGCTGTCGCCCAGCTTCAGGTAAGGCAGCAGGGCGGCCACGCTGGCCGGATCCTTGCCGTTGATCGCATGGATGGGCGTGCCCGCCGGCAGCCGCTCGCGCAGCGCGGCAAGCAGTTCCCCGGCGTCGTCGCGGGTGTCGAGCTTGCTGAGCAGCACCACGGGCTGGGCGCCGGACCCTTCGGTAAGCGACAGGTAGCGCTCGATGCGCGCCGGATTGAAATCGCCATCGAGGCCGGTGAGCACCAGCACGTAGTCGATGTTGGTGGCGATCAGCTGGCGTTCGTAGCGCTCGCCCGCGGCGGCGCGCGAGAGCACCGTGCGGCGCGGTTGCACCTTGACGATATGGGGCGGCTTGCCCGGCTCGACCTCGACGAAATCCCCCACGGCGGGGCGTTCCGCCGGGTCCAGGCTGCGCTTGAGGAAGTGGCCGGCCGGCTGCGCGCCGAACAGGTGCTCGCCATCGTGCAGTTCATAGCCCGCACGATGCTGCGCCACCACGCGCGCCAGTTGCCTGCCCTCGCCGGGCAGGGCGTCGCCACGCCAACCGATCCGACGCAGCCGCTCGATGATTGCATCCGTCATGGCGCGGATTATGCCTTGGGACGCGGCTGCCCGGAAAAACGCCCGGAACCGGCCATTTCTGCCTCCCATACCCCACCGGGACGCTGCTAGGATGCGGAAAACGGCGACTTTCTTGCGCCGCAACAACACCTATAACGAAGGACGCTCGCGTTGGCCTCGATCAAACCCAGTGCGCACCTGGCGGACGTGCGCTATGAAATCCGTGGCGCGCTGACCCGGCGATCGCGTGAGCTCGAGGCTGCCGGCCTCCCGATCATCAAGCTCAACATCGGCAATCCCGGTCGCTACGGCTTCGAGACCCCCGCGCACCTGCGCGAGGCCATCGCCCGCCACCTGCAGGACAGCGAGGCCTATGGCCACGAGCAGGGCCTGGAAGAGGCCCGCGAGGCCATCGCCGCCCAGCAGCGCCACCGCGGCGCCCAGGGCGTGGACGTCGAACGCGTGTTCGTCGGCAACGGCGTCAGCGAACTGATCGACCTGAGCCTGCGCGCCCTGCTGCAGCCGGGCGACGAGGTGCTGCTGCCCAGCCCGGACTATCCGCTGTGGAGCGCCGCCACCATCCTCAACGACGGCAAGCCGCGCTACTACCGCTGCCTCGCCGAGCACGGCCACCTGCCCGACCCGGACGAGATCGAGGCGCTGGTGACGCCACGCACCCGCGCCCTGGTGCTGATCAATCCGAACAACCCGACCGGCGCGGTGTATCCGCGCGAGCTGCTGGAGCGCATCGTCGCCATCGCCGCCAAGCACCGCCTGCTGCTGCTGAGCGACGAGATCTACGACGAGATCCTCTACGACGACACGCCGTTCCAGCCGCTGGCCGCCGTGGCCGGCGACCTGCCCTGCGTGAGTTTCGGCGGCCTGAGCAAGGTGCATCGCGCCTGCGGTTACCGCGTGGGCTGGATGAGCCTTTCCGGCGACCCGTCGAAGACCGCCGACTACCGCGACGCGCTGCAGCTGCTGGCGGCGCTCCGCCTGTGCGCGAACGTCACCGCCCAGTGGGCGGTGCGGCCGGCGCTGCACAGCGCACCGACCATCCACTCGCTGACCGCGGCGGGTGGCCGCCTGCACGAGGCGCGCCGGGCCGTGCTGGAGGGCGTGGCCGCCAGCCAGTTCCTCGACATCGTGGCGCCGGCCGGCGCGCTGTACGCGTTCCCGCGGGTGCGCGCCGATCGCCTGGCCGACTTCGACGACAACGCGTTCGCGCTGCGCCTGCTGGAAGAGGAGTCGGTGCTGGTAGTGCCCGGCAGCAGCTTCAACGTGCCGCACAGCCGCCACCTGCGCCTGACCCTGCTGCCGCAGCCGGAGCAGATCCGCGAGGTGTTCGTGCGCATCGAGCGCGTGCTGGCCGGCATGGCCGCCGCGCAGAAGCCGCGCGTCGCCGTGGCCTGAGCGCGATGCGTTACCTGGCGCTGGGTGACTCCTACTCGATCGGCGAAGGCGTGCCCGAGGCCGGGCGCTGGCCCGTCCAGCTGGCCGCCCGGCTGCGCGACGAAGGCGTCGCGCTGGACGATCCGCTGATCGTCGCCACCACCGGCTGGACCACCGACGAGCTGTCCGCCGCCATGGACGCCACGGCCTTCGCGCCGCCCTACGACCTGGTGAGCCTGCTGATCGGGGTGAACAACCAGTACCGCGGGCGCAGCGCGGAGGATTACCGCGATGAATTCCGCCGCATGCTGGCCCGCGCGGTCGGGCTGGCCGGCGGGCGGCCCGGACACGTGCTGGTGCTGTCGATTCCCGACTGGGGGGTGACCCCGTTCGCCGGGTCCAGCGGGCGCGACATCGCCGGGATCGGCCGCGAACTGGACGTCTATAACGCCATCGCGGCGGACGAGGTCGCGGCGGATGGCGGGCACTGGGTCGACATCACCGGCATCTCGCGCCGGCATCCGGCGCTGCTGGCCGAGGACGGGCTGCATCCGTCGGCGGCGCAGTACACCTTGTGGATGGAAGCGGCGCTGCCGGTCGCAAGGCGCATCCTTAGCCGATAGCGCTCCCACAAAGGTTGTCGCAGATTGGGGCGAATGGCGGCGCGCCATGCTGCACCGCAACGCTTCTGCAACCATTCCGCCATCGTGCGGTGACGTGCCGACGGCATCCTGGCATCCCGGTAACCACCGGGAGAGACTGCCATGGCGACCTTCCACTGCCGCAGCGCCTTCATCTCGGACGTGCACCTGGGCACGCCTGACTGCAAGGCCAGCTACCTGCTCGATTTCCTGCGCAAGCTCCGCTGCGAGAAGCTGTATCTCGTGGGCGACATCATCGACATGGAGTCGCTGGCCCGTCGCACCTGGTGGCACGCCGACCACGGCGCGGTCGTGGCCGAGGTGCTGGACCTCGCCCAGCGCGGCGTCGAGGTGATCTACATCCCCGGCAACCACGACGCGCCGATGCGCGGCCTGGCCGGCCAGACCCTCGGCGGCGTGAAGATCGAGCTGGACGCGGTGCACGAGGGCGCCGATGGGCGCCGCTACCGCGTCAGCCACGGTGACGAATTCGATCCGGAGCACGTCGGGCGCACATGGATGGTGCACCTGGGGGAAGTGATGCATCGCTTCATCTGCTGGACCAACCGCCGCGTCCACGCGATGCGCCGCCGGCTGGAACTGCCCTACCTGCCGTTGTCCATCATCGTGAAGTCGCATATCGGGAAGGCGCTGGCCTATATCCGCGCCTACGAGGAACGCGTGGCCGGCGACGCCCGCGAACGCGGCTTCGACGGCCATATCTGCGGCCACATCCATTTCGGCCATGTGCGCGACATGGACGGCGTGCTGTACCTGAACGACGGCGACTGGGTGGAACACTGCACGGCGCTGGTGGAGGACCACACGGGCGCCATGGAGCTGATCCACTGGAGCGAACAGCACGCCCCGCTGGGCCGGGCCAGCCGCGAGCTGGTGCTGCCCTCGCCGGCCGCCGCCCTGGCGCTGGCCCCGCTGACCCGCAGCCGGCTGGATCTCGGGGAACTGCGCCCGGCCGCCTGACGGCCGGGATCCGCTGTCGCACCTTGAAGGCGCGGCGGGCGCCGGCATATCAAGGTGGCTACAATTTGCCTTCTTTGCCGGAGTCATCCATGTCCCTCGACAGCGCCACCCGCGAACGTATCGAATCCCTGCTGCAGAGCCACCGCGTGGTGCTGTTCATGAAGGGCACCCGCCACCAGCCGATGTGCGGCTTCTCCGCCGCGGCCACCAACACGCTCAACGAGCTGCTGCCGGACTACCACACGGTCAACGTGCTGGAAGACCCGGAAATCCGCGAGGGCATCAAGGCTTACGGCGACTGGCCGACCATCCCGCAGCTTTACGTGGGCGGCGAGCTGGTGGGCGGCGCCGACATCATTCGCCAGATGTACGCCAGCGGCGAGCTGCACCAGCTGTTCGGCGCCGCCGCGCCGGACCGCACCCCGCCGGAAATCACCATCACCGACAAGGCCGCCGAGGCGATCCGCCAGGGCACGACCAATGCGCAGGGCCTGGCCCTGCACCTGGAGATCGGCCCGGACCACAGCGCCGGCTTCCAGCTGGCCCCGGCCGGCGACCATGACATCGTGGTCTCCTCCAACGGCATCGAAGTGCACTTCGACCCGGGCAGCGCCCAGCGCGCCAAGGGCATCGTGATCGACTGGGTCTCCACCGTGCAGGGCGAAGGCCTCAGCCTGAAGTTCCCGGGCGCCCAGGAGATCGGCTCGCTGACCGTGCAGCAGCTCAAAGCCCGCCTCGCGGCCGGCGACATCACCCTGGTCGACGTCCGCCCGGCCCAGGGCCGTGCGCAGGCCGCGCCGCTGGCGCAGGCGCGCGTGCTGGAAGAGGAAGGCTACGAAACGCTGGCCAACCTGCCCAAGGACACCGCGATCGCCTTCATCTGCCACCACGGCGTCTCCAGCCGCGGCGTCGCCGAGCGTTTCGCGGCGCATGGCTTTACGAAGATCTACAACGTCGAAGGCGGCATGGACGCCTGGGCCCGCGAGATCGACGCGTCGGTACCGCTCTATTGATAACGGTTATTGTTTAATTTGATCGATAGAAAAAGCGCCCACCTCGGTGGGCGCTTTTCGTTTACGTCAACGCTGAGTGAAATTCAGCATTCGTTCATGAAAATGACATCCATGACGATAAATGCTGCGTGTTGATCGTCCATTCCTCGCATGTTCATGCGATTTTCGCGTAGGGCAGCCGTAAGCCTTCGTTCGGTGCATTCGATTCCTGCGTCAGGCGTAAGAAATTTTCCTAGCGATAAGCAAACTCGTTTTCCGCGCGCGGTTCGGTTAACGCAACAAGTTTTTGCGACGCCGGAGCGCCGTCTCATAACCGTTGTGTAACGTTTTCGCTGCAACTAACGTCGATGAGTCACGCGACACGACGCCATGAGCGCCTGCGCGTAACGCTGGGGAGCATCACTGAAGCCGACGACCAGGAGACCGCCGCTTTGCGACAGCAAGGTGGCGCGGGTTTCTTCGGCTCAAAAAAACACTTGCAGGCTTCCAACGCTGCACTTTCAGGGGAGACACGGCTTCACAGGGCCGTGCTTGCCGCTCAACGGAGGGTGAGTAATGCAGTTGAAGAACTATTCGCGAGTCCTGAACCGCCGCACCATGGCGTTCGCGATCGGCCTGGCGCTGAGCGTCGCCGGCGGCTCCGCATTCGCACAAAGCAACGCCACGGGCGTGATCTTCGGTAGCGCCGATCCGGGCACCACGGTGCAGATCGAGAACTCCGGCACCGGCCTCAAGCGTGAGCTCACCGTCGACAGCAGCGGCCGCTATCGCGCCAGCTCCCTGCCGATCGGCGAGTACAAGGTCACGCTGACCAAGAACGGTACCGCCGTCAGCTCGCGCGACCACGTGCAGACGCAGATCAGCCAGGGTACGGAAGTCTCCTTCGCCACCGCCGCGCAGAACGCGCAGAACCTCGCCGCCGTGCAGGTGGTGGGCAACGCGCTGCCGGCCATCGACGTGTCGTCGGTGGACTCGCGCACGGTGATCAACGCCGACCAGCTGTCCAAGCTTCCGATCGACCGCACCTCGATCAGCTCGATCGCCCTGCTGGCGCCCGGCACGATTCCGGCGGCCCGCGGCTACGGCAACGCGCTCTCGTTCGGCGGTTCGTCGGCCTCCGAGAACGCCTATTACGTCAACGGCTTCTCGGTCACCAACCCGCTGACCGGCGTGAGCTCGCGCCAGCTTCCGTATGACGCGATCGACCAGGAACAGGTGCTGATCGGCGGCTACGGCGCCGAGTACGGCCGTTCCACCGGCGGCGTGATCAACGTGGTGACCAAGCACGGCACCAACGAGTGGAAGGGCGACGTGCAGATGCTGTGGGCGCCCAGCGGCCTGGCGCAGGAACCCCGCAACGTCTACCGCACGAACGGCTCGCTGTACCAGATCGGCAACGCCTACGCCCTGCGTGACCGCGAGCAGCTGCAGTACTCCGGCTCGATCGGCGGCGCGCTGGTCAAGGACAAGCTGTTCTTCTTCGCCGCGGCCGACGCGATCTTCCGCGACGGCTACTACACCGGCCCGATCGGCAGCAACGATGACGAGCACGACCACAACAAGACCACGCGCTGGCTGACCAAGGTCGACTGGAACATCACCGACAACCACATCCTCGAGTTCACCGGCATCGGCGACACCGAGCAGACCAACTCGACGATCTACGGCTACACCTACGGCGTCGGCCGCACCAACTTCCTCGGTTACCAGTACACCAAGAACTACAACGGCACCCAGACCAACGGCACGCCGGGCGGCAACGTCTACATCGGCCACTACACCGGCTACATCACCGACGACTTCACCGTGAACGCGATGTACGGCCGCAGCAACTCGCCGCACGTGCAGACGGTGACCGGCGCGGCTGGCACGGTGTGCCCGTCCATCACCGACAACCGCACCGAGTTCGCCAACAACCCGCAGTCGGGTTGCACGGTCGGTTCCTCCACCGTGCTGGCCCCGGGTTCGAAGGACAGCACCACCGGCTGGAGCCTCAACCTCGAGTACCGCCTGGGTGACCACGACATCCGCGCCGGCATGGACAACTACATGCTGCGTGCGACCTGGGGCAATGCTCCGGTGGGTGGCTCGCAGTACCTGTACGAGGACGTGGGCGACGGTTCGGTGATCCAGCAGCGCCTGATCAACCTCGGCCTCAACCCGGCGCTGTACAACCCGTCGCAGTACCCGAACGGCTACTACGTGAACGTCACGGGCCTGAGCACCGGCACGTCCGCCCGCACTGCGCAGCGCTCGCAGTTCGCCGAAGACAACTGGCAGATCAGCGACCGCTGGCACGCCTACATCGGCCTGCGCAACGAGCAGTTCACCAACTACAACGGCGTGGGCGAAGCGTATGCCAAGGCCCGCCACCAGCTCGACCCGCGCCTGGGCGTGACCTGGGACGTCTACGGTGACAGCACGCTGAAGGTGTACGCCAACGCCGGTCGCTACCATCTCGGCCTGCCGACCTCGGTGGCCGTGCGCGGCGCCGGCCCGTCGACCTACCCGTCGCAGTTCTTCGCCTTCACCGGCATCGATCCGACCACGGGCGTGCCGACCGGCATCACCAACACGCCGGCCTCCGCCACGTACTACCTCAATGGTGCGAACGGCGTGCCGCCGGATGCCAAGACCGTGTCGGCGCAGAACCTGCACTCGTACTACCAGGACGAGTACATCCTGGGCTTCGACAAGCAGCTGAACGACAACTGGACCGTGGGCGCCAAGGCGATGTACCGCAGCCTGAAGAGCCTGATCGACGACGTCTGCGATTCCCGTCCGCTGCAGGCCTGGGGCGACGCCAACGGCCTGAGCGCCCAGGTCGCCGCCGGCATCAACAACAGCACCGGCTGCTGGCTGTTCAACCCGGGCCGCGCCAACACGTTCACGCTGTCGCCCACGCCGGGCCAGTACCTGAGCGTGCCGCTGACCGCCAAGGACATGGGCTTCCAGAAGCCCAAGCGCGACTACTACATGCTCGACATGTACGCGGAGCACCAGTTCAACGACAAGTGGTACGGCCGCGTCGAGTACACCTTCTCGCGCAGCTACGGCAACTCCGAAGGCCAGCTGGATTCGGACATCGTGCAGGCCGACGTGTCGACCACCGAGAGCTGGGACTTCCCGGAAATCATGGAGAACACCAACGGTCCGCTGGCCAACGACCAGACGCACCAGCTGCGCATCCTGGGTACGTACAAGCCCACGGATGAGTGGAGCATCTCCACGGTGACCCGCATCGCCTCCGGCACCCCGGTGAGCTGCATGGGCACGCGCCCGCTGTCCGCCGGCGGCGACCCGTTCGGCTACGGCAACTCCTACTTCTGGTGTGACGGCAAGCCGTCGCCGCGCGGTTCGGTCGGTCGCACGCCCTGGACCTACACCGTCAACCTCAGCGGTGCCTGGCGTCCGGCGTTCTTCAACCACCAGGTCACGTTCACGGCCGACATCTTCAACCTGCTCGGCCAGCAGCGCGTGACGCAGTACTACGAGACCGGCGAGACGGCCTCGGGCAACCCGAACGTGAACTACCTGCGTGCCCGTTCGTTCCAGGATCCGCGCTATGTCCGCCTGGGCGCACGCTACGACTTCTCACTGTAAGTGAGAGCAAACCCCTCGTCGCCGCCCATCGAGTCCGGGCGGACGATGAGGGGGATCTTCCCGAACTTGGCCACCGGCGCCCCCGGTGGCCTCTTTTTTTCGCTGCCGCCGGCGCATCCGCCAGGCGTCGGTGCGCCGCACGCGCGGCGCGACCTCACCCGCGGCGACAGGTTTGCTGTCGAGGCCTGCAAAATTCAGCTTTCGTTTAGCTATGTGACTTTTTCGTAGTGAAAAATCACGGCGAGGCTGACGGCGATCCGCACATTAGCGCGGCCAATCGCACGGCCCTGCGGATTTGACGGCTCCATCGCTTCAATTCCCCAATTTCTTGCTGCATTACCAAACCGGAGGCGCTGCGCGAGCCCTGTTTTCCGTCAGGATTTTGCGCTGCCCGCCAAGGCGTCAAAGGCATTGTGAGACCCGTCAGTTATGCGTAAGGTCTCCTCGCGCCTCGCCGGGCAACCCTCACAGAACGATCCGGCGGCGGTGCGGGGAGTGCTTTTTTTCAAGTGGATTCAGCTATTTCGACATCGAAATGGCGCGGACTCGCTTGCCTGAAAATTTGCGCTTGATTTGCGGCTGCGGAACGCGACTTGCGTCCGGGCCTCTGGGAGAGGTGTGTGCGTCATGCCGTGGAACCGTGATCTAGCCGTTTCGTGTCACCGCTGCGTCGCCATGGCGGGTGCCAGCTCGACCACCACGTAGTCATTCCAGGCGCCTGCCGACGGCAGGGCGTCTTTCTTTGGGGAGAACAGGGCCAGTCAGCCAACCCGTGCACGCCACGGGTTGCGGTGGCGTGCACCCGCGCGACCGGACCAGCCCGCATTGAGTCGTATCACTTGGTTAAGGGGAAAGCATGTCCAACCATCGATTTGTACCCATGAACCGCCGGCAGGCCCTGCGCCAAACGGCGCTTGCCCTGGCGGTCGCCGCCGGCGTCACCCTGGTGAGCCCGGTCTTCGCACAGAGCTCGACCGGCTCGATCTTCGGCTCCGCACCGACCGCAGCGGGCGAGACGGTGCTGATCCAGAGCGACAGCGGCGTCAACCGCGAAGTCCCGGTCGACGCGAACGGCCGCTACTCGGCCGGCAGCCTGCCGCTGGGCACCTACAAGGTCAGCCTGAAAAAGGACGGCGCCGTCGTCGACACGCGCTCGGACGTCACCCTCGTGGTGGGTGCGGGTACGCAGGTGTCGTTTGCCGCCGCCACCGCGGATAGCGCCAAGAGTCTCGGCGCCGTGACCGTGATGGCGAACGCCCTCCCGGCCATCGACGTCAGCCAGGTCGACTCGCGCACGGTGATCACCTCCGAGCAGCTGGCCAAGCTGCCGTTGCAGCGCAGCGCCGAGGCCATTGCCACGCTCGCTCCCGGCGTCAATACGGGCAGCGGCTACTTCACCAGTTCCACCGGCCAGGTGCTCAATTCGTTCAACGGCTCGTCCGTGGCCGAGAACGCGTATTACATCAACGGCTTCAACTCCAGCGACCCGCTGCACAACTTCGGCGGCATCACGCTGCCCTACGGCGCGGTGGACCAGGAGCAGGTGCTCACCGGTGGCTACGGCGCGGCCTACGGTCGCTCCGATGGCGGCGTGATCAACCAGGTCGGCAAGCGCGGCACCAACGACTGGCACTTCGGCGGCCAGGTGCTCATGCAGCCGAGCTGGGCGCAGGCTAACCCGGACAACTACTACCTCACCAACGGCCAGCTGTACCGCTATCGCCAGGACAACAACAACCAGTCGACGTACACCTACGACGCCTATTTTGGCGGTCCGCTGATCAAGGACAAGCTGTACATCTTCGGTGCGGTGGAGGGCTACCAGCAGCAGAACGGCGTCAACGTCGGCACGACGACCCTCGGCCAGGCGCGTACCTACTCGTATTCCGACCCGAAGTGGTACGGCAAGATCGACTGGAACATCACCGACAACAACATCCTCGAACTGACCGGTGTATCGAACAAGACCGAGTACAGCGGCAACGTCTACTCGTACACGAACAGCACGAACGGCAACAAGGGGACCTGGGGTTCGTACCTGGGTCCGGACGTGGCGACCAAGAACGGCGCCGACATGTGGATCGCCAAGTACACCGGCTACATCACCGACAGCCTCACGGTCGATGCGCTGTACGGCAAGATGAACCAGATCAGCTACAGCAATGCCGGCGGTGGCCCGGAGTCGCGCGTCATCAATGCGCAGTACCAGGATCCGGCGCTGAATGGCGGTACGCCCATCTCGGGTCCGCAGACGGCCGGATCGGTGGCCAACCCGGACGCGCATGACAAGACCACCAACTACCGGCTGGACGTCAACTACAAGCTTGGCAGCCACTCGATCACGGTCGGTATCGACAACCTCAATGTGTCGTCCTACGACATCGGCAACATCGAGCCGGGCCCGGGCTACTCCTGGGAATATGGCTCCGGCGACCCGAACCTGCCGATCAGCACCTTGGCGGGCGCCGGCGTCGGCGCGCCGGGTGGCAATGGCTACTACGTGGACAAGTACATCTACACCACGGGTGCTGCCGTGGTGCACGTGAAGCAGCGCGCCCAGTTCATTGAAGACCAGTGGCAGGTGACCGATCGACTCTTGCTTTCGCTCGGCCTGCGCAACGACCAGTTCACCAACTACAACCCCGACAGCGTGCCCTACATCCGCCTGGGCAAGCCCAATTGGGCGCCGCGCCTGGGCGTCGCCTGGGACGTGTACGGCGACTCCAGCCTCAAGCTCTACGGCAATGCAGGCCGTTACTACCTCGACGAGCCGACCAATGTCGCCATTCGCGGCGCCGCCGGCAGCACGTATACGCGCCAGTACTTCACCTACACCGGCATCGACGCGGTGACGGGTGCGCCGACCGGCCTGACCCAGATCCCGCAGGACGTCTATCCGGGCGTATCGGCCAACAACGAATACGGCGCGCCGCCCGACCCCAAGACCGTCACCAGCAAGAACGTCAAGGCCGAGTACCAGGACGAGTACATCGCCGGCGTGGACAAGGCGTTCGAGATGTTCGGCGAGAAGTGGACGGCCGGCGCGAAGGCCACGTATCGCGTCCTGCGCAACGACCTCGACGACGTCTGCGATTACCCGACGTTCGGCGCGGTCGGTGTTTCGCAGGGCTTCGACGAGGCCGCCGCGGAAGGTTCGGGCTGCTACATCATGAATCCGGGCCGCACCGCCGACATCAACGTGCCGCTGGCGAGCGGCGGTTACGGCACCATGGTCGTGCCGTGGTCTGCGCTGGGCATGCCGTCCCTGATGCGCAAGTACGTCGCCCTGGATACCTACCTCGAGCATCCGTTCGACGGCAAGTGGTACGGCAAGCTCATGTACACGTGGTCGCACAGCTACGGCAACACCGAAGGTTCGGTGCGTTCGGACATTGGCCAGGAAGACGTGTCGCAGACCGAGGACTGGGACAACAAGGGCGTGATGACCTACGCCAACGGCGACCAGGCCAATGATCGCCGCCACCAGATCAAGGCGTATGGCTATTACCAGATCACCCACGAATGGCTGGTCGGTGGCAATGCCCAGATCCTGTCCGGCACCCCGGTGATCTGCCTGGGCTACTACGGTTCCGGTCCGAACCAGACCGACCCTTATGGCTACGGCGCCTCTTACCACTTCTGTGGCGTGAACGGCACCCCGGCCGCTCCGGGCAGCTCCGGCCGCACGCCGTGGACCGAGATCCTGAGCCTGAACGCCGAATACCGTCCGGACTGGGCACAGCACAAGCTCGCCTTCACGGTGCTGGTCTACAACCTGTTCGACCAGCAGCGTGCCACCGAGCTCTACGGCACCTCCGAGTCCGGTCCGAACAAGGCCTCGACCCTGTACAAGATGCCGCTGTTCTACACCACCCCGCGCTACGTGCAGTTCGGCGTCAGCTACGACTTCTGACGCCCGTCGTACCCCGCAACAAGGAGCTGAAGGACCACTCCTTATCAACGCTTCCCCCGGTTCCCGGGGGAAGCCTTCAGGTAACCCTTCCGGGAGTACGGTTCGTGCACCCTCCCGTGATCGATCCTGCAGTAGCAAGCTCCCGGACTACCGGCGGCGAGGGACGCGCCGCCCTTTTTTCCGCGTCAAGTGACGCTTTGGTAATCCGGCGGGGGCCTCGTTCAGTAAGGCGGTTGGAAGGGTCGCCTGTTAGCATGGGGGTAATCATCCGCCTGTGTGCCCGTATGCGTATCCTGCTGGTCGAAGACGATTCCCTGGTATCCGATGCCATCAACCGCGGGCTGGTCGGCTCCGGCTATGTAGTCGACGCCGTGCCCGACGCCGAGTCGGTGGCGGCCCGCCTGGCCGACTCGCATTACGACCTGGCCATCGTCGACCTGGGCCTGCCCGGCGAGGACGGCCTGTCCCTGGTGCGCAAGCTGCGCCGGAGCGGCAGCTCGCTGCCGCTGTTGATCGTCACCGCCCGGGATGGCCTGGACGACCGCATCAACGCGCTCGACCTGGGCGCCGACGACTACCTGGTCAAGCCCTTCGCCCTGCCCGAACTGGCCGCCCGTTGCCGCGCCCTGATCCGCCGCGCGACCGCCGCCGCCGCCAACGAGATCGTCATCGGTGGCCTGCGCATCGACCTGGCCGGCCGCCGGGCGCTCAATGAAAAGGGCGAAGTGCTGGAGCTGACCCGTCGCGAGTGGTCGATCCTCGAGTGCCTGGCCCACCACAGCGGTCGCGTGGTGAGCAAGGAGCGCCTCACCCAGGCCATCACCGGCTGGAGCGAGGACATCTCGGGCAACGCGATCGAAGTGCACGTCTCGCGCCTGCGCAGCAAGCTGGGCAGCGCGGCCACCGTGCGCGGCATCCGTGGACTGGGTTATCGCCTCGAAGATGGCTGAGAGCCGGCGCCCCACCAGCGTCCACGGAAGGCTGCTGAGCTACCTGCTGATCCCCCTGTTCCTGCTGCTGGTGGCGGGCGTCGCGGTCGACCACAACGTCATCGTCAGCCCGATCCACAACGCGTTCGACCATTCGCTGTCGCGCTCGGCGCTGGCCATCGTGGCGCGCATCCGCCCAGGGGTCGACGGCCTGCCGGAAGTGGCCTTGCCGCAGCACCCGCCGCTGCCGCTGCGCGCCATGTCGGACGAGCACTTCTTCTACCGGGTCAGCCTGCCCGACGGCCGCACCATCGCCGGCACGCCGGACCTGCCGCTGGCGCCGGACAGCCAGTCCGATGACGGCTTCAGCTATACCAACCTCAGCTACCGCAACGACACGTTCCGCCTCGCCAGCTACCGCACGAACGAAACCGGCGAGCCCCTGATCGTCACCGTGGCCGAGACTCCGGCCCGGCGCGATCGCGCGGTGCATCGCCTGGACGTGGCCTTCCTCATCAACGACACCGTGCAGATGATCGCGGTGCTGGTGATCGCGCTGGTCGGCATCCGCATCGCGTTGCGCCCCCTGCAGCGACTGAGCCGCCAGCTCGCGCGCCGGCCGTCCCAGGCGCTGACCCGGCTGCCGACCCAGCATGTGCCGTCCGAGGTGCTGCCGCTGGTGGAGTCGCTGAACAACCTGCTGGGCCGCGTGCGCGACTCGGTGCTTTCGCAGCAGCACTTCATGGCCAACGCGGCCCACCAGCTGCGCACGCCGCTGACCGGCCTCAAGGCCCAGCTGGAGGTGCTGGCCCGCGAAACCGCCGGCGGCCCCCTGGAGGAGCGCATCGCCCTGCTGCACGGCGGCGTCGACCGGCTGGCCCACACCGCGAACCAGCTGCTGACCCTCGCCCGTGCCGAGCCGTCGGCGCATCGGTCCAGCCACTTCGCCCAGATCGAGCTGCCCAAGCTGGTCGGCGAGGTGATCGACAGTTCGCTGGACCGGGCCATCGCCCACGGCATCGACCTGGGCGCCGACAGCCACCCGGCCCAGGTCAACGGCGTGTACTGGCTGCTGCACGAGCTGCTCGGCAACCTGATGGACAACGCCATCCGCCACACCCCGGCCGGCGGCAACATCACGATCCGCTGCGGCACGGAACAGGGGCGCCCCTTCCTCGAGGTCGACGACAGCGGCAGCGGCATTGCGCCGGAGGAACGCGTCAAGGTCCGCGAGCGCTTCTATCGCGGCAGCGGCAGCAAGACGGACGGCTGCGGCCTGGGCCTGGCCATCGTGGACGAAGTGGCGCGCGTGCATAACGCCCAGCTGAGCATCCTGGACGGCAGCACCGGCCGCGGTACCCGCATGCGCATCGATTTCCCGCCGGTCGCCTGAAAACCGCCTGTCACGGACCGGCACTTTGAATTTCGCCGATCCACCCCCACAGTGGGGTCAGCCTTTGACAGGAGTCCCCCGTGTCCATACCCAGTGCCGTCAAGAGCACGCCGATCGGCAGCCGCCAGCAGCTCGTCGAATACCTTGCCGCCGGTGAGAAGCCCCGCGATGCCTGGCGCATCGGCACCGAACACGAGAAGTTCGGCTTCCTCACCGACACGCTGCGCCCCCCCACCTTCGAAGGCGACCGGGGCATCCGCGTGCTGCTGGAATCCCTGGCCCAGCGCTACGGCTGGGAGATCGCGCGCGAAGGCGACAACCCGGTGGCGCTGTCGCGCGACAAGGCCTCCATCACGCTGGAACCGGCCGGCCAGCTGGAGCTGTCCGGCGCGCCGCTGGAAACGATCCACCAGACCTGCGGCGAGGTGAACTCCCACCTGACCGAGGTGCGCTCGATCGCGGACGACCTCGGCATCGGCTTCCTCGGCATGGGCTTCCAGCCCAAGTGGCGCCGCGAGGAGATGCCATGGATGCCCAAGGGCCGCTACAAGATCATGCGCGAGTACATGCCCAAGGTCGGCAACCTCGGCCTGGACATGATGACGCGCACCTGCACGGTGCAGGTGAACCTGGACTTCGACAGCGAAGCGGACATGGTGCGCAAGTTCCGCACCAGCCTCGCGCTGCAGCCCATCGCCACCGCGCTGTTCGCCGACTCCCCGTTCACGGATGGCCATCCAAACGGCTACCTGTCCTACCGTTCGCACGTGTGGGAGGACACCGACCCCGACCGCACCGGCATGCTCGACTTCGTGTTCGAGGATGGCTTCGGCTACGAGCGCTACGTCGACTACATGCTCGACGTGCCCATGTACTTCAGCTACCAGAACGGTACCTACACCGACCTCTCCGGCCAGGACTTCAAGCGCTTCATGGCCGGCGAGCTGCCTGCCCTGCCCGGCGTGCGCGCCACCATGAAGGATTGGGCCGACCACCTCACCACCGCGTTCCCGGAAGTGCGCCTCAAGCAGTACCTGGAAATGCGCGGTGCCGACGGCGGCCCGTGGAACCGGCTGTGCGCCCTGCCCGCGCTGTGGGTGGGCCTGCTCTATGACGACGACGCGCTGGGCGCGGCGTGGGACCTGGTGAAGGACTTCTCGCGCGCCGAACGCCAGGCCCTGCGCGACGGCGTGCCGCGCCAGGCGCTGAAGCTGCCGTTCCGCTCCCACAGCGTGCGCGAACTCGCCGCCGAGGTGCTGAAGATTTCCGCCCACGGCCTGAAGCGTCGCGCCCGGCTCAACCGCTCCGGCGCCGACGAGAGCATCTTCCTGGAGCCGCTGATTGAAATCGTCGAGGCCAACCAGACGCCCGCCGAGCGCAAGCTGGAACTGTTCCACGGCCCCTGGAACGGCAGCGTCGATCCGGTGTTCCGCGAGTTCGCCTACTGATCAGCGACGGGCGCATCCACAGCAACAGACCCCGCCTCGTGCGGGGTTTTTTTCGGCGCATCCCGCGATACCGTAGCCGCCACGAGAGCCGCTGGCGAGGCGATTCAGTCCCCTGCCACCAGCAGCTCCGGCCGATACGATTTGCCGCCCCCGCTGTCGAGGCGAAGACCGTGGTAGCGGCAGACGTCCAGCGACGGATACGTCTCGCTGCGGCCATCGAGGAACGTCACCCGCACGTCGCGCAGGCAATCGCCCGCGGGCAGGCTCACCGTGGTCGAGTTCAGGCCGCCCTGCAGGGGCGCATGGAAGGACGCATCGACGAACGCGCCGCTTCCGCCGGGTGCGACGGCAAGCGCCGTCACGCTGTCGAACGTCGCGTTGACGATGCGTAGCTGGCGCGCGGATACGCGCGCGTGGTCGCCTGGCGCGGCATCGGCCGACGGCAGCAGCGACAACGCATGGATCGCCAGCGCGGCGATGACGAGTCGAGCAAGGCGGGAAACGACAGGCATGGCGATGCTCCCGTGGGATGGCGATGCCCTCGCCCTCCCTGTGGGCCTGCTGCAGGGAGGGCGGGCAGCGGCATCGGAGCGCATTCGCGCCGCGTCCTGGAAGCGCCGCGGGACGAATCGTCGTGGCGAGGTGACGAATCGTAGTGGCACCGCGATTTGCTTTTCTCCTTCCGTACCTGCGCCTAAGATGCCTGCACGTTCCGACCGGACACACCGCGATGAAGGTTCGCCTCGGCAACACGGACATCGGACTTGCCCAGTACCTCGGGCTGTGGACGGTCGTTGCGGTGGTGTTCGGTGCCCAGGCCCTGCTGCGCGACATCGTGAGCAACCAGCACGTGTGGTCGCTGTGGGACTACATCCGTTGGGGCATGATCCAGTGGTACACCTGGGCGGCGCTGGCGCCGTGGGTGTTTCGCCTCGCGGAGAAATATCCCATCCGCGCGCCGCTGCGCCTGCGGGGCCTCGGTCGGCAGCTGCCGCTGAGCCTGGGCGTGACCCTGCTGAGCATGGTGATCGGCGCCATCGTCTCCACGCCGTTCGAACCCAGCGATTTCACGCAGCAGCTGTGGTACTTCGTGGGGCAGCACTTCGCCACGGGACTGCTGACCTACTGGGCGCTGTTCGCCATCCGCCAGGCGCTGGCCTTCCACGAGGAGAAGGCCCGTCGCGAACTGGAGACCAGCCGCCTGACCGCCGAGCTGGCGCAGTCGCGACTGCAGGCACTGAAGTCGCAACTGCAGCCGCACTTCCTGTTCAACACGCTGCATGCCATCGCCACCCTGCTGGACGAGGACGCCTTGTCGGCCGAGGACATGCTGCTGCGCCTGAGCGACCTGCTGCGCGCGTTCCTGGAAGACTATGACGGCCAGGAAATCAGCCTGCGCCGGGAACTGGTGCTGCTCGACTTGTACCTCGGCATCCAGCGCATGCGCTTCAAGGACAGGCTGACCACTCAGATCTACGTCAGTCCGGACACCCTGCATGGCGCGGTGCCCAGCCTGATCCTGCAACCGATCGTGGAGAACGCGATCCGCCACGGCATCGGCGAGCGCGTCGGCTCCGACTGCATCGAGATCGAGAGTCGCCGCGAAGGCGACAGCCTGTGCATCGACGTGCGCAATCGCAACAGCACGCTGGAGCCCGGCCCCGCCTCGGCATCGGGACATGGCATCGGCCTCTCCAATACCGTGCTGCGGCTGCGCGAGCTGTATGGCGACGCTGCGCAGGTCCGCCTGGAGATGATCTGGCCGCAGGGCGTCATCTGCCGTCTGCGCATGCCATTCCGCGAGATCGAGGAACCCGACGATGCTCCCGAGGTGGCGACGGCATGACGATCGCCACGCTGGTCGTCGACGACGAGCCGCTGGCCCGGCGCGCGATCGTGCGGCAGCTGGGCAACGATCCGGACATCGAGCTGCTGGGCGAATGCGGCGATGGCGCGTCGGCCGTGCAGGCGATCCGGCAGCACTCGCCCGACCTGGTGTTCCTGGACGTCCAGATGCCCGCGCTCTCCGGCATCGATGTGGTCACGGCGATCGGTGCGGAGTGCATGCCGGCCGTCGTGTTCGTCACGGCCTACGAGAAGTACGCGGTCAAGGCGTTCGAAGCCAACGCCGTGGACTACCTGGTGAAGCCCTTCAGCCGCGAACGCTTCATCCATGCGCTTTCACGCGTGAAGACGCGACTCGCCGCCCGGCCCGCCGGGGACGCCTTGTCTTCGTCCAGGATCCTGCAGGCGCTGGACGCGCTGAACCAGCGTGACCAGTACCTGGAACGACTGCCGGTGCGCATTGGCGAACACATCGGTTTCATCGGCGTCGACGACATCGTCTGGATCAAGGCCAGCGGCAACACCGTGCTGCTGCACCTGGCCGATCGCGTCCACGAGCTGCGCGAAACCATGACCGCGCTCGCCGCACGCCTGGATCCCAGGCACTTCGCCCGCATCCATCGCTCGGCCATCATCAACATGCGCCGCGTGCAGGCCGTCCATCCCTGGTTCAACGGGCATCACATCGTCACCATGGACACGGGCCAGAAGCTGCGCATGAGCCGCTACCAGCACGAGGCGTTTCTCCGACTGGTGTCGCCCCGGGAGTCGAAGCGCGAGGGCTAGCCTGTCCGTGCGCGTGCCAGGTCCCCCGCGGATGCGCGCGTGTCGTCGCTGCGAAAGTGCGCACCCAGGCTTTCGCGCCGTGCTCGCGCCGCGCTGAGCAGGGCCTGCGCCAGGCGCGCCTGCCAGCCGCGCTCGCCCAGCTCGAGGCAACGCTGCACGGCAAGACCGAGGGTGGCCTCGGCGCGCACCGGTCCCGCGGCTTCCCACAGCAGCCCACGCAACTCGGTCCGCGCCGGCTCCGCCAGGCCGCGACCGAGCTTTCGCCACACGAACGCCGCTTTCGGCTGCGCCTGCGGCAGCCGCGCCAGGCGCCGGCCCAGCCGCTGCCCGCACAACACGCCTTCCAGCAGCGAGTTGCTGGCGAGCCGGTTCGCACCATGCACGCCGTTGCAGGCAACCTCGCCGACCGCATACAGGCCCGGAAGCGTGGTGCTGCCGTCGAGATCGGTGCACAGGCCGCCCATGTGGAAGTGCGCCGCAGGCGTCACCGGAAGGGGATCGCGCCGCGGATCGATGCCTTGCGCCAGGCAGGCGGCGAGCACCGTGGGAAATCGCCGGCTCCAGTCGCCGCCCACCTCACTGGCGTCGAGCCGGATGCCACGCCCCTCCTGTTGCGCCAGCCACACGCGTCGCGCCACCACATCGCGCGGCGCGAGGTCGCCCAGGGCGTGCACGCCCTGCATGAGCGGTGCGCCGGCGGTGTCGACCAGCCTCGCCCCCGCGCCACGCAGGGCTTCGGTGACCAAAGGCAGGCAGTGCCCACCCGGGACGTCCAGCGCGGTGGGATGGAACTGCACGAACTCCAGATCGCGTACGGCCGCGCCGGCGCACATGCCCAGCGCGAGACCGCTGCCATCGGCGCCGGGAGGGTTGCTGGTCCGCGCAAAGGCGGCGCCGATGCCGCCGGTGGCAAGCACGACGAAGGACGCCTCGATGGTCTCAGCCTGGCCTGCGGCATCGCGCGCGCGGACGCCACACACGCGGCCGCCGCGCAGCAGCAGCGCGTCCACCGCGACACCTTCACGGCACTGGATGCGCGCATCGTCGAGCACCCGCCGACGCAGGGCGCGCGTGATCTCCGCGCCGGTGGCATCGCCGCCCGCATGCACGATGCGCGCGGCCCGATGGCCACCTTCGCGGCCGAGCTGGAGATGCCCCCGATCGTCGTGATCGAAGCCCGCACCGGCGGCCGCCAGCCAGTCGATGGCGGCAGGCGCCTGCGTGCACAGCCAGCGCACGATGCCCGCATTGTTGTGCCATGCGCCGGCAGCCAGGGTGTCCTCGATGTGCTGCGCCGCACTGTCCCGCTCACCCAGGGCTGCCGCGATACCCCCCTGGGCCAGTGCGCTGGCCGTGCCCTGCCCATCGCGCGAACGGCACAGCAGCAACACCGGCATCGGTGCCGCCGCCAGCGCCACGGCGAGGCCCGCGACACCGCCGCCGACGATCACCAGTGGCCGCTGCATGCTCACCCGACGGCCTCGCGCCGGCCGATGGCGAGCATGCGCTGCAACGCGGCCCGCGCGCGCGCGGCCGTATCGGCGGGCACCTCCACCACATGCTGCAGGTCGCGCAGGGCCGCATAGATGTTCGGCAAGGTGATCTGCTGCATGTGCGGACACAGGTGGCAGGGCTTGATGAACTCCGTTGCCGGGAATTGCACGCGCAGGTTGTCGGCCATCGAGCATTCGGTGATCAGGGCCACGCGAGCGGGCTTGTGCTGGTCCAGCCAACGGCTCATGGCCGTGGTGGACCCGACGAAGTCCGCCTCCGCCAGCACCTCGGGCGGGCACTCCGGATGCGCCACCAGGTGCGCGTCGAACTGCTCGCGCGCGTGGCGCGCCTGCGCCGCGGTGAACTTCTCGTGTACCTCGCAGCGCCCCTCCCACAGCACCAGCTCCACGTCTGTCTGCGCTGCCACGTGGCGGCCCAGGAACTGGTCCGGCAGGAAGATCACCCGGTCCGCGCCCATCGACTCGACCACCTGCACGGCGTTGGCCGAGGTGCAGATGGCGTCCGACTCGGCCTTCACCGCGGCGGAGGTGTTGGCATAGCTGACCACCGGCACACCCGGATGGCGCGCGCGCAGCGTGCGCACGTCCTGCGCCGTGATCGACGAGGCCAGCGAGCAGCCCGCTTCGAGGCTGGGAATCAGCACGGTCTTCCCGGGCGCGAGGATCTTCGCGCTCTCGGCCATGAAATGGACGCCGCACAACAGGATCAGCTCCGCATCGCATTCGCTGGCCGCCTGCGCCAACCCCAGCGAATCGCCGGTGACATCGGCCACGCCATGGAAGATCTCCGGCGACTGGTAGCTGTGCGCCATGATCACGGCGCCACGCTGTTTCTTCAGCCGGTTGATCGCATCGATCCATGGCAGGTGCATGGGCACCTCGAAGCACGGAATCCTCGAAGACAGCCGCTCGGACAGCGCGGCGTATTCATCGAGCAGCTCGTCGCGCCAGGTGGGCCGGGGCAGGTCCAAAGCGAGGGTCATGATGGTGATCAACCTTTCCGGCCGGGGGAACGCGACGCGAATGTGGCGGCGCCTCCACGCAATACCCTGCGCCCGGTACGCCACCACGCCCGTCGTTGGATGCCATCACGACGTCATTCGCTAGGTGGGCACGCGCTGAAGTGGATGGCGGCGTGCATCTTCTTGGGGAACGCCGTACTGGCACCCTGATGCAGGTCAAGGCAAGCACCTGCGGGCCGGCAGGAGAAACGTCGATTGCGCCCGGAACCGCCGGCGACGGCATGCGATGCATGGCGGCGAGCGCAGGAAGATGCGGCACGTTCTTCAGGACCTCGCCGCTCGCGGGACGGCCATCGCCTGGACGCAAACCACTGGACGACACCGGCCATCGAAAGCGATGCGGCGAGACGCCATCTCATTTCGCAGTCGCGAGTACGCCAAACCCCTGGCCGGTTCCACGAACCGCGCCGCGCCTGGGCAATCCGGGGCGCCGCTTAACCTCTATTTGACGTCAGGCGTTCGGACGTCCGAAGCCTTGCTTTCGCCAGGCTTAAGAATAGGTGCCGTGACAGCTGAAACATGCCGGTCCTGCGCCTGGAACTACCCGATGAGACGCAGGTATAAGCTTCCTGAAAGTAAGCCGCTCGGATACTCGGGAAGCCACGGGAGGGCTTGTGCCCATCGCTTCGCGGGAAGCGGTGCGCTGGACGCGATGGTTTAACTCAATAGCAACGTTTCAGTTCCTGGTGTCGCGTGCAAAAAACCGGCGGTCATGCAGTGCAGGATTCCCTGCCGAAAAAAGGCGTCTATCGCATCCTGGTTTGCCGGCCGAATCATCGGCTCGGCAACACCATCCTGTTGACTCCGCTGATCACGGAACTGGAACGCCTGTACAAGGGCGCGGAGATCGACATCATCTCCGAGGGTCCGATCGCCGAAGAGGTGTTCGCCACCTTCTTCAGCGTGAAGAACGTCTATTGCCTTCCCAAGCGCGGATTCAAGCGGCCGGTGCCGTTCCTGGGCATGCTGCTGCGCATTCGCAAGACACCGTACGACCTGATCATCGACCCCTGTCTCGGCTCCGGCTTCAGCCGCGCGCTCACGAAGTTCCTGCGCGGCCGCTACAAGCTCGGCTTCAGCGACGAGGCGGCGAACTCCGGCCTGACGCACCCGGTGCCCACGGCGGCGGCCCATGACCACATGGCGCAGCGACCCATCAACCTGCTGCGCTCGGCGCTTGCCCACTACGCGGGCGAGCGCGAAGACGCGGGTGACTATCCCTCGCTGGACATCCGTCTGTCCGAGGAGGAGCGCGCCCAGGGCCGCATGGTGATCAACCAGCTGCTGCCACCATCGCGCCCGGGCACGTCGGCGCCGGTCATCGGCATCTTCGCGAACGCGACGGGCGCGAAGCGCTATCCGGCCGCCTGGTGGGGTGAATTCATCGAGGCATTCGAGGCGATGTGCCCGCAGGCGCGCCTGCTGGAGCTGATTCCCATGCATGGCCATTCCATGCTCGGCGAGGCGTGGCCCGGCTACTACTCGTCGGACATCCGCCGCATGGGAGCCGTGATGGCCGGCATGGACCTGATGATCACGGCCGACTGCGGCGTGATGCATCTCGCGGTGGCCTCCAAGGTACCCACGGTCGGCATGTTCTGCGTGACCGATGCCTCCGTGTACGCACCCTACGGGATGGGCAGCTGCCCGCTGATGACGCATGGCCTCAGCGCGCGGGAGGCGGCCGAACAGGTGGTGCGCCACTTCCCCGCCCTGCTCGGGCCTGGCGCTTCCGGCAGCGGCGCCGGGGCCCCGAGTGCGTCCCTCGACTGGAACGATGCCGGCGGAGTGGGTAGCCTCGGGCTTTCGCACTGATGGCCAATGCTTCCCGTGGATGATCGCGTCCCGTCTCCGCTGAATCCCCAAGTCGCGGGTTCCCACCAACAAGAACGTCGTGAACGCTGGCTGCTGATGCTGCTGGCGTTCGTGCTGCTTGCCGCGGGCATCGGCCTGCGCACCCCCACGCCCTCGGACGAGCCCCGCTTCGCGCTGGTGGCCCACCAGATGGTGGCGTCCGGCAACTGGCTGATTCCGCATCGTGGCAGCGACTGGTACTCGGACAAGCCGCCGACCTTCATGGCGATGCAGGCCGCTTCGCATGCCCTGACCGGCAACTGGCAGGTCGCCTTCCTGCTTCCGTCGCTGCTCGCCTCGCTGGGCACGCTATGGCTGGTCTACGACCTGGGCCGGCGGCTGTGGGGGCATCGCGCGGGCATGTGGGCTGCGCTCGCCCTGCTGAGCACGGTGCAGTTCGTGTTCCAGGCCAAACGCGGGCAGATCGATCCGACCGTGACCTTCTTCGTCACCGCCGCCAACGCGGGGCTGCTGAGGCATTTCCTGCTCGGTCCGGATCGTCGCGCGCTGTGGCTGGGCTGCTTCGCGGCCGGGCTGGGCGTCATCACCAAGGGGGTGGGCGTGCTCGCCTTCCTGATGCTGGTGCCCTGGCTGGTCGCGCGCCGGTACCGCTGGCAGGGCCTGTCCAGCGCCGCGGAAAGCGCGTCGACGTGGGCGGTCGCGGCGCTGGCCTTCGCCGCCGCGATCGCGTGCTGGCTGTTGCCGCTCGCCGTGTACCTGGCAACCCATGACAGCGCGGCCGCCCGCGCCTACGTCAACGACATCTTCGTGAACCAGACGGTGCATCGCTACATGCACCCCTGGAACAGTTTCCAGCCGCCGTGGTTCTACCTCGAAGTGATCTTCACCTCGTGGCTGCCGCTCAGCCTGGCCTTGCCCGGCCTGCTGCCGGCATGGCGGGAGCGACTGCGCGAACGCGACGCGCGCTTCCTGCTGCCGCTGGCGTGGGCCGCATTGCTCATCGTGTTCTTCAGCCTGACGCGGGCCAAGCGGGACGTCTACATCATGCCGGCCCTGCCGCTGTTCGCGTTGTGCGCGGGTCCGTTCCTGCGCGACATCCTGCAGCGCCGCTGGGCGCGATGGCTCGCGCTCGCGTTCGTCCTCACCCTGGCGCTGCCCGCGCTGGCCATCGGCCTGCAGGGACTGCTGCATCCCTCGGCGTGGACGCTGCGTTTTGCGCAGGCGCGCCAGTTGGGCGGCCAGGCCTCTTCGCTTTGGATCGCGTTCGTGGTCATCGGCCTGTGGGGCCTGCTGTGCCTGGCCGCATGCCGCCTGCGCCGCGCCGGCGCGGCGCTGCTTGCCAGCCTGGCGGGGCTCTGGCTGGTGTGGGGCCTGTGGGTGGCGCCGCTGCTGGCTCGCGCCAGCTCGCAGGCGCCGCTGGTGCAACGCGTCGAGCAGGCCATTGGCCCCGACGCGGAACTCGCCCTGGTGGCGTGGAAAGAGGAACTGCCACTGGCGTTCCAGCGCCAGGTGACCGACTTCGGATTCGTGACGCCGTGGCACCAGCAGCTCGCGGACGCGATCCGCTGGCAGGAACAGGCGCCCGCGCATCGCTGGGTGCTGGTCCTCTCCGATGTCATGGCGCCCTGCATCGACCAGGCTGCGACGCTGGACATGGGCATCACCAGCGGACGCGACTGGCGGCTCTATCGCCTCGACGCGGTGGCCCCCTCCTGCCGCGGCGGCAAGGTGCCGGTCGGCGACGTCGAAGACTGGGGCGGCATCGACCGGCGCCGCTGATGCGACCGGTGTCTTCGCACGAGGGCGTTGCGCGTTGGACGGCACGCCGAGTATTCCCATCCATCCCGAGCTGCTAGCGCGCCCATGAACGCCCCATCCACCCTTCGCCGCACGCCCGCGCTGGGCCACATCCGCCACTGGGCGGCAAGTGCGCCCTGGCTCTGGTGCTGGCTGGTCGCCGCCCTGGTCGCCATCTTCCAGCACGGGCCGATGCCGATGTATTCCACGCGCACCTTGTCGGTGGCGTGGGAGATGTGGACGCACCACAGTTTCATCGTGCCCTATCTCAACGGCCTGCCGTACAGCGAGAAGCCCCCGCTGCTGCTGTGGCTGATCCATCTCGGCTGGCTGGTCGGCGGTGTCGGCGACGTGTGGCCGCGCCTGCTCGAAGTCCTGCTGGGTGCCTTGCAGCTCGTGCTGGTCGCCGCGCTCGCGCGCCGGCTTTTTCCGCAACGCCCGGCCGTGGCGCGGACCGCGCCCTGGATACTCGCGGCCTTCAGCTTCGGGTTCCTGTTCGGCCTGCAGGTGATGTACGAAGTGCTGCTCGCGGACTGCGTGCTGGCCGCGCTGCTGTGCCTGGCGCCCACGCCCGGACGCGAAGCACCGCGCTTCGCCTGGTTCGCCCTGGCGGTGGGCCTGGGCCTGCTCAGCAAGGGACCAGTGATGCTGCTGCACGTCGCCTTCCCCTGGCTGCTCGGGCCGTACTGGAACCGCTGGGCGAAACAGCAGACCCGCCGCTGGTACGTGCATGGCGCCGTCGCCCTGCTCGCCGGTGGCCTGCTGCTGCTGGCCTGGGTCCTGCTCGCCACCGACGCGGGCGGCGAGACCTATCGCCAGCGCCTGCTGGTCCACCAGACCGCCGGGCGCGTGGTCGATGCGTTCGCGCACGCCGAACCGTTCTGGTGGTACCTGCCGCTGCTTCCCGTGCTGGTCTTTCCGTTCGCGCTGTGGCCGCGGACCTGGGTGGCCCTGCTCGCCCTGCGCCGCCCGTTCGACGAAGGACTGCGTTTCCTGTTCGCCTGGCTCGGCCCGGTGCTGCTCGGCTTCTCCATCGTCAGCGGCAAGCAGCCGTACTACGTGCTGCCGGAGTTCGGCGGATTCGCGCTGCTCATGGCCGCCGCGTTGGCGTCCCTGCAGGAACGCCGGCCGATGGACTCGCGCTGGCTGCAGCCCTGGCCGCTGGCCTTGTTGCTCGGCCTCGGCGGCGTGTCGCTGGTCCTGTTGCAGGCGCTGATCCACCGCGGCCACGTGGTCGATCACCAGCTCGTCGCGCTCGCACCCTACAGTGTTGCGTTCGGCGTGCTGTTCCTGCTGCTGGCGCTGCTGCTGCTCGTGCCGCGCAAGGCGGAGCTGCATCGCATCGCACTGGTCGGACTCGTCGCGGTGGTGGCGGCCAATGGCCTCTTCACGCTGACGATCTGGCCCGCCTATGACTTCACCCCGGTCGCGAAGATGCTGGCCAGGGCGGAAGCCGAGGGGCACCCGATGGCCAATCTCGAATCGAACGATGGCCAGTACACCTTCCTGGGCCGGCTCACCCAGCCGGTCACGCAGCTGCACGGCATGGGCGACCTCAGGTCCTGGGCGCAGCAGCATCCGGACGGACTGGTGATCACCTACCCGCGCCGCCTGAGCGCGCTCGATCATGCGAACGCTGTGTATATCCAGCCATTCCGGGGTATCTGGCTCGCGATCTGGCCGGCTCCCGCCTTCGTCGAGGCGCAGTCGAAAGGCCAGCTGGGCGACTAGCCGATTGCGCGAGGCGTGCGTGGCCTGGCGCGTCGGCGACCGCGATAATCGCGATCTCATCTCCCAGCGCCCGAGCCCTTGCCAGTGTCGGAAACCTCCCCACCACCCATCGCCACCCGGGAGTCATGGGTCGCCACCGATCGCGGCAGGCTGTATGCCAGGCGCTGGATCGCCCCATCGACGGCAAGTCCCAACACCGCGCCCGTCGTGCTGTTCCACGACTCGCTGGGCTGCGTGGCGCTGTGGCGCGACTTTCCCGAGCAGCTTGCCCGTGCAACCGGGCGCGACGTGATCGCCTACGACCGCCTGGGCTTCGGCAGGTCCGATGCCCATCCGGGCACGCTGCGCAACGACTTCATCCACGACGAGGCGCGAGTGGACTTCCGCCACCTGCGCGAGCAGCTCGGCATCCGGCGCTTCACGGCCTTCGGCCACAGCGTCGGCGGCGGCATGGCGGCGGGATGCGCCGCGGCGAGCCCGGACGACTGCGAGGCCCTCATCACCGAGTCCGCGCAGGCATTCGTCGAGGCGTGCACCATCCGGGGCATTGTCGAGGCGAAGGAGGCATTCCAGCAGCCCGGGCAGCTCGAGCGCCTGGCGAAGTACCACGGCGACAAGGCCGCCTGGGTATTGCGCGCCTGGACCGAGACCTGGCTGGCGCCGGACTTCGCGACGTGGCGCCTGGACGACGATCTGCACCGCCTGCGCTGTCCCCTGCTGGCCATCCACGGCGACAAGGACGAATTCGGTTCCCTTCAGCAAGCGCGACACATAGCCGGACTCGGCGGCAGTCATTCGACGCTGGAGATCCTCGCGCCCTGCGGCCACGTCCCCCATCACGAGCAGAGGGACGTGGTGCTCGCCCTCGTGGGAAGCTGGCTGGGCCAGCTTCCCGGCGACGGCTCGAGCCATCCGTGACGCCTGTCGCCGCGATTACTGGATCGAAGCGACGTCCACGCGACCCGCCCTGGCCGCCTTGACCAGGGCATCATGGTCACGCTCGTTCTGGTCGGCATAGGCGACGGCGAACGAAGCGATGGCATCGGCAAACGCATCGCTCTTGCCCAGGTAGCTGGCCAGCACCACCGCATCCGTCGACCGGGCATGCGCGCGCGCCACGGCGTGTGCGCACAGCCGGCCATAACGGCGCATGTTCGACGGCTTCATCAGCTCCACCTGCGGCGAGATCTTCGCGTCGCGCAGCTGCCGCACGTAGAAGTGGCGCTCCATGGTCTGGGTCCAGCCCAGGAACATGTCGCTGGCCGACTGCATCAGCCGCTGGCCACAGACCACGCGCTGCCCCTGGTGCTTGTAGGGACACTTGCCGATGAACGGCTCGATCACCGATTCGCGCGCCTCCTTGAACTGCAGGAACAACGGATCCCCGCTGCCCGACACCAGCAGCATGATGCCGCAGTAGGTGCCCACGCTGCCGACACCGACCACCTTGACGGCCGTATCCATCGGCTCGAAGCGATCGAGCAGCACGCGCCGCTCCGAAGCAAGCGATTCACGATAGGAGGCAAACGCCCGCAGGCGGTCTTCCTGGCTCACCTCGTTCTGCAGCGAAAGGTCGTGGTAGATCAGCGGCGGCTCGTCCTGGATGCGCGGCGGCGAACCGCCCTCGACCGTCAGCTTCACGAACTCCTTGGTGTGCGCCGTGTGTTCCACCGCCTTGTGCAGGCTCTTGATGGCCACCTTCTTCAGCTGCTGGTCCTCCATGCGGTCGATCACGTCCTGCAGGTCGATGTGGTCGTACCAGGCCTCCAGCAATGGCATCGAGGCGTACCCGTCCATGTAGTCGCGATAGGCGGACGCCGCCTCCCATGCGGTCTCCTTCGCGTCATCGGCACTGAAGCCGTTCGCACGCGACGCCACCACCAGGCTGGCGCAGAGGCGCTTCACGTCCCACTCCCAGGGACCCAGGGTGGTCTCGTCGAAATCGTTGATGTCGAACACCAGCTTGCGCTCGGGCGTCGCGAAGCCACCGAAGTTGACCAGGTGGGCATCGCCGCAGATCTGCAGGTGGATGCCCGTGCTCGCGGTGGTGGCGAGGTCACCGGCCATGATGGCGGCGGCGCCGCGATAGAACGCGAACGGCGAGGCCATCATGCGGCCGTAGCGAATCGGCACCAAGGCCTCGATGCGGCCCTTCGAGGTCTCGATCAGGATATCGACCGGATCGAAGCGCTTTTTCGGCGGCGCCCACCCGCCCAGCGCCTTGCGCGAGCATGCATCACGCAGGGCCTTGCCCATCGCTTCCCGGTCTTCGACCGTGAGCCTGAAGCTGTGCTGCAGCATGCCGTCCATCTCGACAGGCGGGGCGGTGTCCTTCGGCTTCGTGCCACTGGACGTGCGGCGCGACTTGCGCGGCTGCTTATCGGGAGAAACCTGAGGCTCAGCTACCGTGGACATGGGTGCCCCCATCGAGATCGAGCGTGGACGGTTGTCGCTGGCCTGGACGGCCAGGACGTCATTTGACGCCGACTACGATGGGATGGGAACCGAAAAACTACGTGAATTAGCAGGAATTTCACTCACCACGGGCTTCCGTCAACCGGCGACGGTCGCACGCGCGAGCCCTGCCGACGGCCGTTTCCCCACCTCGCAGCTTCGGCAGGCGGCCGTGCCCAAGGCCGTGGACCGGGCGCCGGAGTGGATCACGTCCATGGGCCCCCGCCGGAACGCCGCGGGCCGATGCGCGCGCCGGAAACAGAAAGGGCCGGCATGGCCGGCCCTTTCCGATCACGACAGCGGAAGCCTTACTTCTTCTGCGGCGCTTCCTTCAGGCCGCGGTTCAGCAGCATCGGCTCGATGCTGGGATCCTTGCCGCGCCAGTCCTTGTACATCTTGGCCAGCTCCTCGGTGTTGCCACGCGAGAGCACCATCTCGCGGAAGCGGTCACCGTTCGCGCGGGTCATGCCGCCCTTGTCGACGAAGCCCTGGAACGCATCGTCCGCCAGCATCTCGGTCCACAGGTAGGCGTAGTAGCC
>JACXTT010000803.1_pt1 | contig 53518 bp, 51 predicted proteins | sample 9270951 | NCBI WGS metagenome assembly JACXTT01 (sample SAMN15532306, study PRJNA645909) | rock metagenome | isolation source: weathered quartz diorite | place: Puerto Rico | collected 2017-06-21
ACCTGCACGCGGCCACACAGAAGACGAACTCCTATTGCTGCTCGAAAAACGCCTTCGACGGCGCGGAGTCGCTGTTGACCTTCACTCACCGCCCGAGTGAATGTGACAAAGTAGAACTACTTGCCAGCGTTTGTGCACGCAACATTTGCCGACCCACGTACCGCGGATCGCATACCTGAAGTCATCGTCTCAACTCTCCGGTATGAGTTCGGAAACGCCTCGCGTGGGAGACTCGAATGCTTTTCAGCATCGCAGCGCGCAGTTCTTGGCCACGTTCTCCGTGCGTTCCTGAGCCTTGACCTTGTGGAAGACGACGAGATTCCAACCTTGGCCGATCTGTTGGTTGAGTGAGCTGCGCAAGTGCAGCCCAACTCGGCACTGCAGCGGATGCCGTGCCGTTCGTTGCCGAGTTACCGCGAGCGCCGCATTCAGCTATTCTTCCTGGTGAGGCACGGCACCCGCTGAGTGCCAATGCCATAGGTGCACGAAACCGTGAATCTGAGACTTGGAACCGACGGCGGTGTCTCGCTCACATTTCATTCCCGCAACGTTGGTATGAATGGCTGGGTGAACTCGTACTTCGTCACCGCAGAAGCTCCCAACTTTTCCGCGACGATCGAAGTGGACAATGCGCCGTACGGTACCTCTCCGGCTGATTTGTTTGCCGAAATCGCTGACCGATGGAGCGGCTGGCAAGGAGTCAAACGCTGGCAGGCACTCGACGGCGAATACGAACTCCAGGCCACGTCAGACTCGACCGGCCATATCACAATAGTCGCGCTCATAAACTCCCGGTCGTTCCCTCCTTCCTGGGAAGCGAAGGTCTCGATCGTCGTCGAAGCGGGCAGCGTAGACAAGCTGGCGGTGAACGCGAAGGAGTTCTTCGGACCCGTCGCGGCGAGTGCCGGCTGCTAACTCGCCGCTGCACCGGACGCCGTGCCGTTCGCTGCCATCATCCGCGTATCATCATCGTGTACCGCTCCTGCCGTGTAAAGCACGGCGCGGCTGGGCGGGCAAACGTCAGGCCGACGCAAAGCACGATGCAATCAACCCGATGGTTCTACCTTCGCCACGCCGACGGATTCGATACCGACTCCTTCCTCTGCGTCGAGGCTGGGTTTCACATCTGGGCTGCGAGGGTTAAGGCGACGATCGAGGTGTGGGAAAAAGTTCCCGACCAACGTTCAGTCCCTCGACCCGCATATGAGTTCGGACCAGTCGAGTTGTCGACCGACCGAACGATCGTCACGATGTCGCTCGGAGGGGAACCAGGCTATATGGGCATGAAGCTCTTCGAAGACGAGTTCCCGTGGGAATTCACGTACTACCTTCCCATGTGGTTCCGTATCGACCTCGAGGCGGGCCGGAGAGACACGTTGGGCTGGTTCCCCCAGACGAATTGGGGTTGGGTGATCAAACGCGAGCAGGCATCAAAGCTTCGAGAGAACCCGCTGTTCAAGCGTCCGACCGGCGCGGCCTAACTCGGCACTGCAGCGCCTGCCGTGCCGTTCGTCGCCGTCTTCCGTCCCTGAGTTCACGTCAGGTATTCTGCCGTGTGTGTGGCACGGCTCCGCTGAGTGCAAATACCGTTAGACGGCCAGGCCAGATCCAATGAAGCATCCAATCACTGCAGCGCTCGTCGGCATAGTCGGGGCAATTCCAGCAACCATTGGCACGGCGTTCATGTATCTGTTTTTCGTTCTCGACGCGCCAATCAGTCTTGCTGCAACGGACGGATTTCGGGTGGGCACAGGGATGATTCCCTTAGGTTGTAGCTTCGGCGTCGCAGCAGGACTTGGGAGCTGGACCGCATCGAGAACGCTCTCTCGTTTCAAGTTCGGATCCGTGGTCGCGATCATCGGTTTGTTTGGCGGTCTCTTCGGCTTGCGGGTCGCACATACGTCTCCACACATTTCGGCGACCTGCGCAGCGGCATCCGGATTCGTCGCATGGCTCATCGTCGGAGCGTTAATCGTCCTGGTCTGGCGCGCAGCGGCACGAGCCGTCTAACCCCGCTGCAGCCGGCGCCATGCCGTTCGCTGCCACCGTCGGCGTATCATCAGGTGTCTCGCTCCTGCCACGTAGAAGCACGGCGCGCTCAGCGTTACGACGCTAGACGGACGAAGAATGATTGGAGTCATCCTCGCGGTGCTGGTAGCTCGCCATGCGTTTGCTTCCGTCAAGGACATCGACTTCCGCAACTTCACGTCCCCGGCTTTCGCTGGTCTTGCGTCAGTCCATCTTCGAAACGGCGATTACTGCTCGCCGCCGAACGACGGGACATGTGTAACCCTGGGGCAGGTCGCGTTCGGAGACCTAACCGGCGATGGGAAGCCTGAGGCCGCGATCACACTAGCGGCAGTCTTCCACTTCGGGAATGGTTCACATTCCACCGGCTTCGTATACACGCTGGTAGACGGATACCCACGACTGATCGGTCGATTTGCGGGCGGCGATCGAAAGAATGGCGGGATTGGCATCGTGCGAATTCAAGACCAACGTTTGCTGGTGAGTCGGGGCCACGGCAATGGTGCTACCGAGGAAGACATCTTTCAGTGGAACGGGCGTCACCTCGTACTCGTGTCAAGTGTCGTGCATGAAGACGACGATTAGGATCGCTGCCTAACAGTGCGCTGCAGCCGCACTCACTTCGCCTTCATGATCTCGCTCAGCAGATCCGCCTTCCCTTCGACTCTCTCCAGATGCGGGTACTGCAATCCGCCGCGGTAGTCGATGCGATACGTCCCTACGTGCTCGCCGTAACCTGCGATCACCTCGAGGGGCTTCTTTGCGGCGAGCTCCTCCCGCACCGCATCGGCCGACCACTTGCGGCCGTTGATCGACGTCACCGTCATTCCCGGCATCAGGCCCGCTTCGGCGGCCGGCGTGCCGGGCGTCAGGTCGTCGATCTTTCCGTCATCGTGAAAGAGGATGCCGATGGAGAACGTGACATCGACGCGGTGTGAGGAGTAGTCGCGCGGCTTCATGTAGTCGTTCGGCTGATCGTCATAAACGAGCTTCCAGCCCGCGGCTTCGAGCGCTCCGAGCGGAGGATGCGGGGTCACGCGATAGACGCGATCGCGGAGGAACGCTGCCCAATCATTGGCGACGACTCCATTGAGCGCCGCGACGACATCATCGAAGGTGTAGGGCTTCACCATCGGCGCACTCGACGGAGGTCCGAAAAACGCGCGCGCGAAATCGTCCATCGATTTCCTGCCGCCGCTCTTCTGGCGCATCGCCGTATCGACGTCGAGCCAGACGAGCAGCGATTCGTCGTAATAGTCGAATGCGCGGCGATACGCGGTCCAGGCAAACGGCGCGCCGCCGATCGATCCGGCACCGGCCGCGGTGTCGGCGAGCGGACGCCAATTACGGCCCGTGCGATTGCGATCGAGATTTGCCGCGACGAACGCGACGTGCTCGCGCACCAGCTCCGGCGCGCGAACGCCGCTCCGGGAGACGAGGACGAAGTCGCCGAGATAGCGCGTCATCCCCTCGTAGACCCAGAGCAGCTCGCCAAGCATCGGCTGTTGATAGTCCGGCGTCGCGAGTCCCGCGGGGCGGCGGTACTTGCCGTTCCACGAATGCGTGAACTCATGTGTCAGCGTGCCGATCGTCAGCTTCTGCAGCTCAGGATCGGTGAAGCCGTGCTCCGCAAAACGGTTGTCGCTCGATTCGTGATGCTCGAGTCCCTGCGAGCCGACGAGATCGCTGAGCGAGACGAGCCAGCGATACGTCCGATAGTGATGCGCACCAAAGAGCGCCTCGGTCTGCGCGACGAGCTTCGTGAGCTGCGCGATGCGCTCCGGCGGAAGCGCGAGCGCGGCATCGGTATCGGCAACGATGCCCATCTTCACGTCATCCGTGAACGAGATCGCTCGGAAATGCTCGCCGGCGATCAGCGGCGAATCGATCAGCGTCGTCAGCGATACGGCGGTGAAGTCGATTGCATCGCCGTTCTTCTTCGCAACAGGAAGCGCCGTCTCGAAGTTCCAGCCCTGCGGCAGCCTAACGCTCGCCTGCACCTCGATGGCATCCGTTCGTAGCCCGGCGGGATAGACCACGACGTGATTCCACGGCAAATCGAGGAGGTGCTGCGTCGCGTTAGGACTCTCGCCGTAGCCCGAGCCGTAGCCGGCCGGCGGAGAGACATAGTCGAACGACACATCGACACTCGTTGCACCTTTCGGCACGTCGATGTCGAACGCGAACATATCGACGGGATCGCGCCGCCAGGCGAGCGTCTGTCCGCCGGCGGTCACGCGCAGACCCAGCATCTCTTCGATGGGACCGCTCGGCAGATGCTCGCCCGGTATCCACTTCGGATAGACGAAACGCATGGCGCCCGCATGCGCGGGCATCGTTACCGTGGTGTGAAAGAGTCCGCGGCGCGCGTCACGCGCGTCCACCGCGATCGTCAGCGGCTGCTGCTGAAGTGCTGCGGCGAAGAGAAGAACGGCAGCGAGCGATTGCATGGAGCGAAGATTACTCTTCGATGCCCGCTTTTCGAATCGCCTTGACGGCAACACGTCCGACGAAGGCGCTCGCGATCAGCGCGAGAACCGCACCCGCCACGTACACGACAATCTTCACAGTGCCCGCCGTCGCCGCCGCGGCGGAGGCAGCTCCGATGTAGACGAACGCGATCGTCGCCGGGATGATCCCGAAGAACGTCGCGAGTGCATACGGCAACACGCCGACGCCGGTGAGACCGAACACGTAATTCGTATAGGTGAACGGGAAGACGACCGCGAGACGAACCAGGAACACGATCTTCGCCCCCTCGCGGGCGATCGCGCGATCGAGCGCACGAAAGCGAGGATCCTTCGCCGTCATCGCTTCGACCCGTTCTCTCGCGATGGTGCGCGCCACGATGAACGCGAGCGTCGCGCCGAGCGTGGCGCCGATCACCACGACGATCGTTCCCTTCACGACGCCGAACGTCGCACCGGCTCCGAGCGTCAGGATCGAAGCGGGGATGAAGAGCACCACGCATGCGGCATAGACGAGCGCGTAGAGGACGTAGCCGAGAAAGCCGAGGGCGGCGACATAGGCGCGAAAGGCGTTGAGCCACTGCGCGACGGGCAGTGTTCGGAAGGCGATGATGATCGCCGCGACCACTGCGATCGCGAGGACTAGCTTGAGAGTCTTCGGCAAACCGCAGAGATTCTAATGGAGCGCGCCGTCACACGAGTTTCCTGATCGACTTCACCAGCATCATCACTGCGCCGAGCCCACCGACGAGTGTGCCGATCATGATGCCGGCAATCCCGCCGATCGCCAGCGTCACCGCGCCTCCGCTGCGCTTCGCCTCGATGACGGGCCGCAGCGGCACCACCTTCTCTATCGTTTCCACTTCCTTTTCCACCGGCCTGAGCGAACGTGCGTACACCTGCGTGAACTCCGCTCCGAACAGCACGATCTGTGCTGCGTAGTAGACCCAAAGCAGAACCACCACGAGAGAACCCGCTGCGCCGTAGCTCGAACCGACCGCGCTCTTGCCGAGGTAGATGCCAAGGGCGAACTTGCCGGCGACGAAGAGGACCGACGTGAAGACGGCGCCGAGCCACACTTCACGCCATTCGATTTTCAGATCGGGAAGAACGCGGAAGATCGCCGCGATGAGCACGGTGATCACGCCGAACGAAATCACGAGTTGAAGAACCTGCCAGAGCGCTTCGCCGCCGGGAAGACGACTGCCCGCGAATTTCCCCACGGCGGCAACAGCAGAATCGAGGACCAGCGAAACCAGCAGCAGAAAACCGATCCCCAGCACCAACGCCCAATTGATCACATAGTTGAGGATGGTCCTCTTCATGCCCGTCTGCTGCGGTTTCACATCCCAGATCGTGTTCAGTGCATCCTTCAGTTGGCCCACCACGCCTGATGCACCGAGGAGAAGCGTGACGATGCCGACGATGGTGGCGATGGTTCCGGTCTTCGGTTTCGCCGCGGCCTCCACCATCTTCTGAATCATCTCCGCCGATTGCGGCCCGAGGACGCCGCGGAGTTGCGCGTAGATCTGACCGCTCGCGGCTTCGCGCCCGAAGACGAGACCTGCCACCGCGATCGCGATCAGAAGCAGCGGCGCGATGGAGAAGATCGTGTAGTACGCGAGGGCGGCACCGAGGCGCGGCACCTTGTCCGAGATGAACTCGCGGATCGTCTGTTTGAAGACGTCGAGGATGCGCTTCATGCTCCTCGAGGAGAGCAACGCGCGCGCCTATCGTTTCTTCATCCACTCCACGCAACGCTCCAGTTCGGTGCGCATGCGCTCCGCAGGAAACTGGATCGGGCGGCCGTGACCCGGCAGCACCCACTCGAATCGAAAATCGAGCAGCCGCTCCATCGACTTGATCTGCTCACTCCACGAATACCAGCAGGCGCTGCGAAAGGCGTAGAGGTGTCCGCGATCGGGACTCCACGCGAGGTGATCGCCCGTGAAGAGAAAGCGTTCCCGCCATAGGAAGACCGCGTGACCTTTCGTATGTCCCGGCGTGGGGATCATGAGGAGGCCCGGCTCGAGCTCGATTGGATCGCTGCCGGATGGCTTCAGCTCGACGCTCGCAGTGCGTGAGCGCACATCATCGCGATGCAGTACGCGCTCGCAGCCGAATCGTTCGTGGAACTTCTCGTGATCGGCCACGTCGTCCTGATGCGTGAGGATCATTCGGCGTACACCGCCGAGCTTCTCGATGTTTTTGACGAGCGGAGCGGAGAAGCGCGGCGAGTCGACGAGGATCGAATCGAACCAGTAGCTGATCGCGCCGAAGCTGGACTCGGAAGTGTAGCCGCAGCGATAGACACCGCCGTCGAGGTGCTCGGGCAGCGACGCGAGCGCGGCGGTCATGTCGTGCTTCGTCGTCGAGCCGATCGACGCGGTCGGACAGGAGATCAACGCGCGTTGCGCGGCGAGCAGTTCGTTGTCGCTCTCAGGTTGATGCCAAACCGCCGATTGATCGCCGGACTCGCGAAACACCGTGGGAGCAATCACGCGGCAGGCATCGCAATCGATGCAAGTGGAGTCGACGAAGAAGTCGCCTGGGACGTTGGCCGGGAGAGCAAGGGCAACTTGCGCCATCGTCTCTTGAAACACTAGCCCGCCCCCCCGTCATCCCGAGCGGCGACGGCGCGCAGCGCCGCGACGGAGGATGAGAAACTCGTGGCGCGTCCTGCCTCGCGTTAGACAGCAGGCAGCAGACAGCAGGCAGCAGGTAGGGGGCCGCAACGCCGCAGGAACGCAGGGAGTTTCTGCGAGTTTGAGCCGACTAGTCCTTCTCCCCCGCACGGGGGAGAAGGTGCCGCAGGCGGATGAGGGGCCCTCTTGTTTGCGCGTTGCACGAACCCCTCATCCGCGCTTCGCGCACCTTCTCCCCTCGCGGAGGGGAGAAGGAACTGATGGCCAGAGCACCGCGTTCTCTTACCGGTCGCGGCGCGTGCGCGCGGCGTGGCCCGCTCGGGATGACGGGGCGGCCTCTTTGCGTTACAAGAGCGCCATGTTCGACAACCTTCAGGACAAAATGGATCGCGTCTTCAAGACGCTGCGCGGCGAAGCCAGCCTCAACGAGTGGCACATCGACAACGCGCTCAAGGAGATCCGCGTCGCATTGCTCGAGGCGGACGTCCACTTCAAGACGGTCAAGGACTTCACGAACCGCGTCCGCGAGAAGGCGGTCGGGGAAGATGTTCTCACCGCGTTCTCCCCCGCTCAGCAGGTCACGAAGATCGTCCGCGACGAGCTCCAGACCCTGCTCGGCGGCAACGAAGTGGGCCTCGCGCTGGTCGGCAGTCCTGCCGTGATCATGATGGTCGGTCTGCAGGGCTCGGGTAAGACGACGACCTCGGGCAAGCTCGCACTGCATCTGAAGAATCGCGGACGCCGTCCGCTGCTCGTTCCATGTGACGTCTATCGTCCGGCCGCAATCGATCAGCTGCGCATCGTCGCGAAAAACGTTGGCGTGCCGTTCTTCGAACTGGGTGACGAGCGCAATCCGATCGCGATCGCACAGCGCGCAGTCGCCGATGCGAAGACGCTGCTCTACGACACGGTCATCCTCGATACCGCCGGCCGTCTGCACATCGATGAAGAGCTGATGAAAGAGCTTGACGCGATCAAGCGAGATGCGCGGCCGAGCGAGATTCTCTTCGTCGCCGACTCGATGACGGGCCAGGACGCGGTGAAGTCGGCGAAGGAATTCGACGATCGCCTGCAGGTCACCGGCATCGTGCTGACGAAGCTCGATGGCGATGCGCGCGGCGGCGCGGCGCTCTCGATCAAATCGGTGGTGAATCGTCCGATCAAGCTGGTCGGCGTGGGCGAGAAGTACACCGACCTCGACGTCTTCTATCCCGACCGCATGGCCTCGCGCATCCTCGGCATGGGCGATGTGCTCTCGCTCATCGAGAAGGTCGAGGCGGAAGTCGACAAGAAGGAAGCCGCGCGGCTTGCACAGCGCGTCGCGAAGGACAAGTTCACGCTGGAGGATCTCCGCGCGCAACTGCAGCAGGTGCGCAAGATGGGACCGCTGTCGCAACTGGTCAACATGTTGCCGGGTGTGAGCGGCAAGGTGTCGGAAGAGGATATCGACGAGAAGTCGGTGGTGAGGATGCAGGCGATCCTGGACTCGATGACGATCAAGGAGCGCGAGTTCCCGCAGATCATCGACGGGAAGCGGAAGAAGCGGATCGCTCGCGGATCGGGAACTTCGGTGCAGGAGATCAACCGGCTGCTGAAGCAGTATCTGCAGATGAAGAAGATGATGCGGACGTTCTCGAAGGGGTTCGGCGCGAGGAAGTTCGGGAAGATGATGAAGGGGTTGCCGCCGGAATTGCTGGGGTAGCCTCCCATCAACTCTGAGCGAAGCGAAGAGTCAACCAAGGCGCCGGGATTCTCACGTTTAAAGCGCAGCGCTCGAAAGCCGTTCGGCGCGGCGCCCTGGTTGATGCTTCGCTGCGCTCAAGCATGACCCTTTCGGAATTGCTGGGTTGATCTTGCTGTTCCGGCCCGCGTTCCAGTAGTATTTTGCGCCCTTAAATGAAGGAAGGTCAGTCAAATGCTTAAGATTCGCCTGCGCCGTGGCGGCGCGACCCATGCCCCGTTCTACCGTGTCGTCGTTTCCGACTCGCTGAACACGCCGAAGGCGTCGACGGTGGAGCAGATCGGGCACTACGACCCGAAGAAGAACCCTGCCGACGTGAAGATCGACCGCGAGCGCGTCGACTATTGGGTCAGCAAGGGCGCTCAGCTCTCGCCGACGGTCAAGTCGCTCCTCAAGAAGCTCAAGTAACGTGAAAGAGCTGGTCGAGTTCCTCGCGAAGTCGCTCGTCGATGATGCGAACGCGGTCGAGGTGCATTCCTACGATCGCGAAGGAACGACCGTGTTCGAGCTCGAGGTGGCGCCCGCCGACCTCGGCAAAGTCATCGGACGGCAGGGGCGCACCGCCCGCGCCATCCGCACCGTCCTGGCCGCGGCGGGACAGAAAACCCGCCGCCGCTACATCCTCGACATTCTCGACTGATGTCCGGCCGGATCGCGGTCGGCGTCATCCGCAAGCCGCACGGCATCCGCGGCGAAGCCAGCGTCGAGCCCTGGACCGATGATGTCGAACGCTTCGATGAACTGAAGTCCGTCACGCTCGTCGCGCCGGGCGACTCCTCTACGCGAGAGGTCACGATCGAAAGCGCGCGTCCGCATGGCGATCGCGTGCTGGTGAAGATCGAAGGACTCGAGACACCCGAAGCAGTCGAGCTCCTGCGCAACTGGACGATCGAGATTCCGGAGAGCGAAGCGAAAGTCCTCGAAGAGAATGAGTACTTCCTTCACGATCTCATCGGCCTGACGTTGATTGATGCGGAAGGCCGCGAGCGGGGGAAGGTCGTGAACATCGCTGAAGGCGGCGGCGGACTGCTCCTCGAAGTGCAGCGCGGCAAACACCGATTCGACGTGCCGTTCGCAGAAGAGATCTGCACGAAGATCGATCTCGAGGCGAAGACGATACTGGTGAAGTTGCCGGAGGGGTTGGACGAGTGAGGTTTCAGTTCACTCCGAGCGACGCGAGGAGTCAACGACGGCGCCGCGCAGGTCTTGGCGGTGACGCGAGTCGCGCTCCATGCACGCTGGATCCGGCGCCGTCGTTGATCCTTCGTCGCTTCGCTCCTCAGGATGAACTGTCATGAGAATCGACTTCGTCACGATCTTTCCGCGCATGTTCGATCCGCTGATCGCCGAAGGTGTGATTGCACGCGGCGTGAAGCAGGGGCTGCTCGACGTCAAGGCGTGGGACCTCCGCGATTACACGACGGACAAGCATCGCTCGACGGACGATGAGGCGTATGGCGGCGGGCCGGGCATGGTGATGCTCGCCGAGCCGGTGCTGCGCTGCGTCGAGGCGATCGGCGGCGGTCACGTCGTACTCACTTCACCTCAAGGCAGGCGCTTCGATCAGAACGTCGCGCGCGAGCTCGCCGCGAACGAGTGGGTCGTGTTTCTCTGCGGGCGTTACGAAGGTTTCGATCACCGCGTCGTCGAAGCATTGCAGCCGGACGAGATCTCGATCGGCGACTTCGTCGTCTCCGGCGGCGAGCTGCCGGCGATGCTCATGGCCGACGCGATCGGCCGGATGGTCGAAGGGGTCGTAGGCAACACCGGTTCCGTCGAAGAGGATTCGTTCTTCAAAGGACTGCTCGACTATCCGCATTACACGAGGCCGGAAGAGCTGCGCGGCATGCGAGTGCCGGACATTCTCCTGAGCGGTCATCACGAGAAGATCAGGAGATGGCGGAAAGAGCAGGCGCTGAAAGCGACGCTCGAGCGGAGGCCGGATCTCCTGGAAAAGGCGGAGCTGGACGAAGAAGCTCGGAAGATGCTTGCTGGTATCGCCCCTCACCCCTAGCCCCTCCCCCGCTTTGCGGGGCGAGGGGACAACTGCGGCAGGAATGCAATCCGCTTCTGCTTGGTTCTCCCGCCTTGCCAAACCGCTGAAAATACGCGATCCTAAGCGGCTCGCAAGAAATTCTTAGAAGGTACAGCCATGCCAGAAATCATGAAAATCGTCGAGTCGCGTGAGTCGCGCACCGACATTCCGAACTTTGCCCCGGGCGACACCATCAAGGTCCACGTGAAAGTCAAGGAAGGCGACAAAGAGCGCATCCAGATCTTCCAGGGCGTGGTGATCTCGCGCAAGGGCGGTGGTACCCGTCAGATGTTCACTGTGCGTAAGATCTCCGGTGGGATTGGTGTGGAACGCATGTTCCCTCTCTTCTCCCCGACGATCGATCGCATCGAGGTTGAACGCCATGGCCGGGTCCGCCGCGCAAAGCTCTACTACCTCCGGGATCTCCGCGGTAAAGCAGCGCGCATCGAAGAGAAGCGCAAAGCCTAAAGTCACACCCGCAGAAAAGCTCCAGACTTCACTGTTCGCGGAGCTGGCGCGCGTTGCCGAGATGTCGGCGATCGAGCGCCGGCTCCGCGATTTCGGTTTTCGAGCGATCGCAGGAACGGACGAGGTTGGCCGCGGGTGTCTCGCAGGCCCGGTCGTTGCTGCATGCGTCATTCTGGACAGCGAACCAACGCTGTTCGGAGTCAACGATTCGAAACTCGTCGATCACGATCAACGCGCGTCGCTCTGCCGATGGATACTCGCACACGCGAGAGCCGTAACGATTGGTGTCATGGAGAACACGACGATCGACCGCATCAACATCCTTCGCGCCAGCAAGGCGGCGATGTTCGAGGCGGTCGAGAATCTTCCCGTCCGCCCCGATATCCTGCTACTCGACGCCGTGACTCTCGAACAACTGGAGATGCCACAGGTGCCGCTCATCGGCGGCGACCGCCGAAGTATTACCATCGCCGCGGCGTCGATTGTTGCGAAGGTCTATCGCGATCTGCTGATGGAGTCGTATCATGAGCAATACCCCGTCTATGATTTCAAGCACAATCGGGGATATGCGACGGAGAGTCACGTTTCAGCCCTGAAGGTGTATGGCCCGAGCCCCATTCATCGGAGATCGTTCGAAGGGGTCGATGTACCGATGACGTTGTTCAGCGAAAGACATGGCGGTCCAACGAGATAAAGTCATTGCAAGCGCTGAGAAGCTGGTCGCGAAGGGGAAGATTGAACCCGCGATCAAGGAGTACGAGCGTCTTCTCGACGACAACCCAAATGACGTCAATACGCTGAATCGAATCGGCGATCTGTGGGTCCGTATCAACCGGAACGACGAGGGCGTCAAGGTCTTCGGCAAGATCGCTGATCACTACGCGAAAGATGGCTTTTTCCTCAAAGCCATCGCGATTTACAAAAAGATCAACAAGCTCGATCCCTCGAAGCTGGAGGTGTACGCCAAGCTGGCGGATCTCTACGCGAAGCAGGGTCTCGCGATGGAGGCGAAGAGCCAGTACCAGGTTCTCGCCGACTACTACCTGAAGCACGGCGATCCCGGCAACGCACTGGGGATCTACAAGAAGATCTCCGAGCTCGACCCGAACTCGATCAACGTTCACGTCAAGCTCGCCGATCTCTACTCGCAGAACAATCAGATGACCGAGGCGCTCAAGGAGTACGACCGCGTCGGCCGAATGCTGCTCAAGCGCGGCATGCTCGACGAAGCGGTGCAGGTCTTCCGCAAGGCGCTGAAAGTCGACGCGTCGAACGTCGAGCTCGTCGACTCACTCGTCACCGCACTCCTCGAAGCGAAGGAGTTCGACAACGCGATCTCGCTCGTGAACTCCGCGCTCGAAACGGCGCCGGCGAATCCGAAGCTGCTCGCGCTGATGGGCCGCATTCATCTCGCGAAGGGAGAGTTGCAGGGTGCGCGCTCCTTCCTCGAGCGCGGTCTCGCTGCGAATCCCGACGACACCGCCATTCGCGACGGACTCGGCGATCTCGCCCTGAAGCAGGGCAACGCGGACCGCGCACTGGAGATGCTCGCACCGGCGGTAGAGCGAGCGCTCTCGCGTGGCGAACGTGGAACCGCGGTCGACATGCTGAGCCGCGTGCTGCGCGTCGACTCCGGACATACGCCGACACTCGAACGGCTCGTCGCGCTGTACACGCGGCTCAACGAAGAGACGAACATCGTCAGCTCGATGAATCAGCTCGCCGAGGCACATGTCGCCAAGGGTCAGTTCGAGCAGGCGTCGAAGGTCCTGGAGAAGCTGATCCAGCGCGAGCCGCAGAACGCGCAGCATCGCAACAAGCTTCAGTACGTCCGCTCGCAGATGGGCGGCATCGACACGGTGCCCGCGTCGCGCACCTCCGCACCGCCCACGCCCGCCGCACCTCCAACACCAAAACCTTCCGCGACCACGTTCGATCTCGAGATCGACGAGCCGCCCCCATCCTTCGACATCGCGGAGGAACCGCCGGCACTCTCCCTCGATCTCGACGCATCGGAACCGATCGAGCTCGATCTGACGTTGGAACCGGAGCCTGCGCCGCCACCGCGCCGCGCGCCGACGGCTGCACAACAGATTCCGACGCCTGTCATCCCGCAGGCACCAGTCAACCTCCCGCCGGCCGTCGAGCTCGCCGCAGTCGAGCTCGCGCAGGAAGGTGGAGACGATCTCGACTTCATCACCGAACATCTCACCGAAGCGGAGGTGTTCGCGAAGTATGGTCTGGCGGAGAAGGCGCAGGAGCATCTGCGCGCCGTCATCGATCGCGCGCCGAAGCATCTCCAGGCGCACGAGCGCCTCTATCGCATCCTCCTCGATGAGGGCGACACGGGCGGGGCGAAAATCGTCGCAACGCAATACATCGGGCTGCTCGATGAGAAGGGCGAGAACGCTGCCGCCGACACCGTGCGCAACGAGTTCATCGCGCGCGGAATCTCGCTTGGTCCCGCGGCCGCAGCTCCGCGTCCGAAGCCAGCTCCGCCGCCAGCGGCGCCCACGATCTCCGCTGCCGATCTCGGGGCCGACGAGATTTCGTTCGATCTCGATGCGGGCCCAACCGAGCTCACGCTCGATCTCGAGCCGGAACCTGAGCCAGCGCCCGAGTTGATGCCGGCCACCTCGATCGAGGATTCGTTCTCCCTCGAGCCCGAGTCCGTCGACCTCACACCCGAGCCCTCGTTCGAGCCGGCAGCGCCAGAACCCTTCTTTGGGATCGAAGCATCCGGCCCGGCGATGGAGGAGATCGGCGAGATCGACTTCTACATCGAGCAGGAACTCTTCGACGAAGCGCGCGAGAAGCTCGGCGCACTGCAAGCTCGCTATCCGGGTAATGCGGATCTGATCGAGCGCAAGGAGCGTCTCGATCGCGCGGCAGCTCCCCCACCACCGGCTGCACCTCCGGTGATGCCTAAGTTCACGCCGCCGGTGATCACGCGCGACGAGATCGAAAGCGAGCTGCTTTCGGCGATCCCCGACGACGACGATTTCGGCGAGCCGGCACCGCCGCCTCCGCCGGTCGAGACCGCACCGCCGCCGATGGCCGCCGTGTCGATGGACGCGGAAGAGAGCCTCTTCGACGAAGAAGACAACTTCTTCGACCTCGCGGCGGAGCTCGAGTCGGAGCTCGAAGAAGACACCGAGCAGATTCCCCTCGGCGAAGAAGAGCAGTCACTCGAAGAGATCTTCAAAGAGTTCAAGAAGGGCGTCGAGCAGCAGCTCGATTCCGAAGACTACGACACGCACTACAACCTGGGCATCGCCTACAAGGAAATGGGACTCATCGACGAAGCGATCGGCGAGTTCCAGCTCGCGTCGAAGGATCCGAAGCGCGCCGTCGAGTGCGCGTCGATGCTCGGCCTCTGCTTCCTCGAGAAGGGCATGCCGCAGCTCGCGGTGAAGTGGTACCGCAAGGGGCTCGAGATCCCGGAGATCAGCGAAGAAGAGCATGTCGGCCTCCTCTACGATCTCGGCTCGGCGTATGTCGAAGTGGGCGACACGGACAACGCGCAGAAGGTGTTCATGGAGGTCTATGGCATGAACACGAACTATCGCGACGTCGTGAGCAGAATCAAGCAGCTGGAAGACGCGAGGAAGTAGCCGCCGATGAACAGAAATCTCGAGTCGGTCCTTCGCTTCGTGAACCTCACCACGTCGGGTCTGCTCGCCGGCTCGCTCGGCTTCGGTGAAGCGGCGCTCGTGCCCGGATGGAAAGAAGAGCTGCCACACGACGAAACGCGTCGCGCAATCGACGCGTTGCGGGAGCTCGACTACTTCAACGCGATCGGCCCGCTGGCGCTCGGCACCGCGGTAACGCTCGCCGTTGCGTCCAAAGGCGTGAATCCGATGCGGCGTCTTCTCGATGCGGCCTCCGCGCTGGCACTGGCCGGTGTCGTCGGCTCGACGATCATGATCACGGTTCCGATCAACAGGGAGCTGGAGAATCATCCGCGCGCGGATTATCCGAGCGATGACGCGCAAACGCTCACTCGCAACTGGAGCCGCGCGCACGCGGTGCGCACAAGCCTCGGCCTCGGCGCGTTCTTCTGCGCAGTGGCGTCGAGTGTGGCGAAGAAATAGTACTGAGTACTGAGTGCTGAGTCGTTCCCGGGACTCAGAACTCAGAACTCAGAACTCAGAACTCGAAAAGTGATCCCATCCCTTGGCCTCGATCGCGACTCCGTCCAATCGCATCCTCGGTTCGCGCGACATTCTCCCGATTGAATACACTGGGCGCTTGAGCCTGGAGCTGAGCTCTGCTTCGCGCAGGGATGACGTGAAGAGCAGCGCGTACTCTTCGCCGCCATTCAGGACGCAGTTCGCGACGTCCACTTTCGCAAGATGCAACTCGGGAAACACTGGGATGCGCGCTTTGTCGAGCTCCGCGCCACACTTCGACTCGGCGCAGAGATGGGCGAGATCGCTCGAGAGCCCATCGCTGATGTCGATGCACGACGTGACTTCGGGCACCCGGGCGAGCAGCATGCCAAGCGCGACTTCGGGCTCGGGGTCCACGTGACGCCGGATGACCGCATTCGCCAGCTCGCGGTCGAGATACGCGAGACCCGCCGGCGGTTCGATCGAACCGTAACGCTGAATGAGCGCGAGGCCTGCCGCCGATGCACCAAGCGGACGGCTCACGTACAAGCGATCGCCAGGCTTCGCCGTCGAACGCAGTAGCGGGCGTGTGGCACGGCCGAATGCGGTCACGGAGATCACGAGCTTGTCCGCACGCGAGAGATCGCCGCCGACGATCTCGATTTGATGATGCTTCGCCGCATCCGCCAGGGCATCGACGAGCTGCTCTGCATCGACGTGTGGCGGAATGCCGAGGGCGGCGACGCAAAACGAAGGTGCGGCCCCCATCGCGGCGAGATCCGAGAGGTTGACCGCGAGACTCTTTCTCGCGATGTAGCGCAGGGGGATGACGTTCGTGAAGTCGACATCCTCGATGAGCATGTCCGTCGTGACGATTTGCTCGCCGATGATCGCGGCATCGTCGCCGGCTTTCGGAAAATGTTTTCGCAGCCGCTCGATGAGCGCTGCCTCGGAGGTCATCGCGACACCACGGCCACGATCGGCTCGAGCGGCCGGTCGAACGGTTCGCCGTACGTAATCGCCTCGAGGAAGAGTCCCGACGGCGGCGCGGTCGGCTGCCACAGCTCGCGATGTGCGAGCACGTTGGCACCCGCGTTGCCGCGGCCGGCTTCGACGAGATACGCGACGAGCTTGCGCACCATCTTCCAGAGAAAGTGCGAGGCCTCGATGCGGAAGAGAATCAGATCGCCGCTGCGTACGAGCTCGCAGCGCTCGACGACGACGATGCGCGAATCTTCTTCCTTCATCCGCTTGTCGGCGAACGCGGTGAAGTCGTGACGGCCAGCAAGAGTGGACGCCGCCTTCGACATGGCGGCGACATCGAGCTTGTCCTTCACCCACCAGACGAACGGCTTGGCAAACGCGGAGCGCCGCGTCGAAATCTGGTAGAGGTAGACACGCGACACCGCATCGTGCCGCGCATGAAAGCGATCGCTCGCGCGCTCCGCACGAATGATGTGAATGTCGTGAGGAAGCAGATCGTTGATCTTGCGGATGTCGATCGCCTTATGGGCGCGCAGATGCGCGACCTGCGCCGCAGCGTGAACACCGGCGTCGGTGCGGCCGGCACCTCCGATGTCGACATCGCCGAGGACGCTTTGCGCGGCGCGCAGGAGATGGCCCTGGATGGTTTTCTGCGTGTTACCCTGCGCCTGCCAACCGGAGTAGCGAGTTCCTTCGTATTCGATCGTCAGCTTGTAAGTCGGCATGCGCCCAACTTCATATCAGGTTCTCGGTGATCTGCTCGTCGTCGTGTGGGACGACGGCCATGAATCATATTATCCGCTCGAAGCGCTGCGGCGCGCGTGTCCCTGCGCGGCGTGCAGCGGCGAGCCCGACCTGTTCGGCCGGATGTACGGCGGCGCACCGCAGAAATACCGGCCCGACTCGTTTCACGTCGCGTCGATCGAGGCGATCGGAAACTACGCACTGCAGATCAACTGGGCCGACGGGCACAACTACGGGATCTGGACGTTCGACCGCTTGCGCGCGCATTGCGAGGATTGCCGCTAGAGGTTTCCTCCGCGTCCTCCGCGACTCCGCGTGAGACGGCTGCACGCGGAGACGCGGAGAGCGCGGAGAATGACTTCATCCCACGATCAGCGTTCCGTCCTGACCCTCGAGCGCCTCGCGCAAATGCTCGACGTCCGTGACCAGCACATCCTTCTTCGTCCGCCGCACGAATTGCACGGCGGCCTCGACCTTCGGCCCCATCGATCCCGGTGGAAACTGTCCATCCGCGAGATGCTTCTCCGCTTCATCGACAGTCATCCGATCGATGAACCTCTGCGTTGGCTTGCCCCAGTCGATCGCGATCTTGTTCACGCCGGTCAGCACGATATAGACATCCGCATTCAGTTCCGCGGCGATCAGCGCAGACGAGAAATCCTTGTCGATGACGGCCTCGATGCCGCGCCACTGTCCGTCGCGCCCGCGCACGACGGGGATCCCGCCGCCACCGCAGGCGATGATGACCGGCGCGACGTCGAGCATCTTTTCGACCGTGTGAATGTTGAGGATGTGCAGCGGTTTCGGTGAGGGCACGACGTGCCGCCAGCCCCGTCCCGCATCCTCGCGCATCGTCCATCCGAGATCGCGCTCGAGCGCTTCCGCGCGATAGCGCGTGAAGAAGGGACCAATCGGTTTCGTCGGCCGCTTGAATGCCGGATCGTTCGGATCGACTTCAACCTCGGTCAGCACGCTCACGACTTCACCGCCGAGCGAGATCGTCTCGAGGCGGTTGCGAATCGCCTGTTGCAGCATGAATCCCATCGAGCCTTCGGTCTGCGCAACCGCGACATCGAGCGACTGCGGCGGAATCTTCGTCGAAGCCTCTTCCGCCTGCACGAGGATGTTGCCGACCTGCGGCCCGTTGCCATGCACGACGATCATCCGAAAGCCATGACGGACGATCTCGGCGAGCCAGCGCGCGGCCTGCTTCGCGCGCGCGATCTGCTCTTCCTGCGTTCCGCGATCTTCGGGCCTGAGCATCGCGTTGCCGCCGAAGGCAACGACTGCCAGTTTGGGTTTGTCCTTCTGCGTCACACGTCCTCGCGCTCGAGCGGCATCGTCATACAACGCGGACCGCCGCGCGCGCGTGACAGCTCATTGCCCTGAATCTGGAGTGCGTACTTCTTGTCCGTCCACGTCTCCAGCTCGGTTCGGCCGAGCAGCAGATCGTCTTCGTAAACGATGTGATAGCCGTGGTTGTTCAGCTCTTCCGCGGTGCGCACGTTGCGCTCGTAGAGCAGGATGATGCCAGGGGCAAGCGTGAACGCATTCGCACCATCAGTCCACTGCTCGCGCTGCTGATCGACGACGGCGCTGCCGCCGCAGTAGATCGGCTCGAGATCGATGCCTTCGCGCTTCAGCGCACCGAGGAGCGACTTCTGCGGAGAGAAGCTGATGTTGCGTTTGGTTAGATCGACTCGCGACACGGTTGCCGCCTGACTGCCACGCGGCAGGATGACCGGCGGATAGATCAGGCACTCGTGGCGGTTCGTGATCGTGAAGACCGTGTCGAGATGCATGAAGGAACGCTGTTTCGGCAACTCGACGACGATGATCGTCTTCACCGCGGAGTTCGATTTTTTCAGCACACGCGCGATCTGCTGGACGCTCGCCTTGTTCGTTCGCTCGGTGACGCCGATGAGGATGACGTCGCGCCGCGGCACGAGCAGATCGCCGCCCTCGATCGTCGGAGCATTGCGCGCCGGTTTCTCCGCGCCCGACTCCATGAAGTCGACCCAGAAGAGATCGCGGCCGCGGAATGCCTTGTGATACTGGAAGACATACTTCGAGAGGAGCGATTCGCGGCGGCGGGCCTGCGTCGCCATCGAAGAGATGATCACGCCATCGCCGAGGACGATCTGCGGATCGCGCATGAAGAAATAGTTGGGAACGGGAAAGAGCTCGAACTTCGGCAGCTCTCCCGACTCCTGATCTTTTGCGATGCCACCGATGAGCACTTCGGCCAGCGCGCCGGCAGGCTGTTCGAGCAGCCATGAAGTGAGCTGACGCTTGAAGCCGTTGCGCGATGCGAGATCGCGGACGATCAGTTCCTTCACTTCTTCGTACTCCAGCGTCTCCTCGAGGAGATCCTGGATGTCGTGGACCTCGGTCGCGATGTAGCGGAGGAGCTGCTGAAAGCGGCGATGTTCTTCGCGTGCGACCTGGCCGTAGAGAATGTCGTCGAAGAGGAGCTGCGCCATCATGGGCGGCACCATCATGTCGATCTCGCGGCCGGGCAGATGGACCAGCACGCTCTTGAGCCTGCCGATCTCACTCGTTACGTTGAGTCTCATGCGCGCGGCATTCTATCTGAGGCGCGCGACGGTCTGAGCAGCGGCGCCGTAGTAGAATGCGGAGAATCCCAATGATCCGCCGAAGCACCGCTCTGCTGACGGCGGTGTTGCTGCCGGTGGTTGCTGCAGCCGCACCCCGAATCAACTTCATTCGCCCGATCACGCCATTGCATCCGCTTGGCGGCGAGCGTGCGGCGATTCTTTACGCCATCGGCGACAGCGACAAGATCGATACGTTCCTCGATGAGCTGACCGATCGGGCAAACCGCGCCGGAACCCTGAAACTCGAGAACGCAGTCGAGCATCGACAGCATTACGTCAGCCCGACGACCGACGAAGCGACACTCCGCCGCATTCGCCACGATCATCCCGCCGACGTCTACCTCGGCATCAACGCGTTCACCTGCACGATGACGGATCACACCGGTGAAGGGAGCGAACGAGACACGGCGGGCGAGCGCGTGAAACGGAAGCATGTCTGGACCGACGCCGTATGCAGCGCGCACATCGACGTGCTCGACGGCGCGGCGAAGAAGCTGCTGTCGTTTACCGTGCGCGGCGAAGGAACGTCCCCGCGCGTCGCCGAGATGACGCAGGAAGAGCGCGGCATCGCGCTGGAGCAGGCGGCGCGCTACGCAGCGATCAGCGCGGCTGAATCGATGACGCCGCGGCAAGTGCGCGAATCGATCGAGCTCGACGACACGGCACCTTCATTTCACGAGGCAATGGCCATGATCGATGCCGAGCGCCTCGCCGATGCCAAGGCAATTCTCGAGACGGCCGTGCGTCAGCATCCGAAATCGGCTCCGCTGCACTTCAACCTTGGCGCCGTATCCGAGGCGCTGGGAGATCTGCAGAGTGCGCGCGATCACTTCCGCGAAGCCCTGCGGCTCTCGCCGGAGCATCAGCAGTACCGGTCGGAGCTCGATCTGTTCCGGCGCCGCAACGAGAAACGATGACCCCTCATCCGCCTGCGGCACCTTCTCCCCGCAAGGCGGGGAGAAGGGACTAAATGGTGCAACGCCTGGTTAGCCGTTGATCGCGATCTGACGCGGCCTGGACTCTTCCTTCTTCGGGATCTCGATCTCGAGAACGCCGTTGCGGTAGCTGGCCTTGATCGCGTTCACATCGACGCTGCGCGCAAGCGAGAATGTGCGCGTGAACGAACCGTACGAACGCTCGATACGGTGGTAGTTCTGCTCTTCCTTCCGCTCGAACTGGCGCTCGCCGCTCACCGTGAGCAGCCCGTCTTCGAAGTTGACCTTCAGATCTTTCTCCTCGATGCCGGGAACCTCGATCTTCACGAGAAGCTTCTCCTTCTCTTCGACGATGTCGACTGGAGGAGCCCAGGTGCCCGAAGACAGCTGGTCATCGAGAAAGTTGAAGCGGCCAAAGAACGGCTCAAAGAAGCGGGACGAGGGGTTGGTACGGGTAAGAAATGTCATGATTGGTGCCTCCTTGTCGTTATCTGAGCGGTTTAGGCTCATATTCAACCGTACTAACTCGGCAGGATCTGCGTTTATTTCACGCAGGTTTGGATGGGACGGATGGGACTGGCGGGACGGATGGGAGGGATAGGAATCTTCCCCACTGCCCCCTGTTGTCACGGTCTCGAATGACTGCTCTTCCTGAACAGACCGCGCTCGAGGCGGAAGTCGCCCGGCGGCGGACGTTTGCGATCATTTCGCATCCCGACGCGGGAAAGACGACGCTCACGGAGAAGCTGCTTCTCTATGGCGGCGCGATCGAAGTTGCGGGCGCGGTCCGCTCGCGCCGGGCGGGACGGCACACGACGTCCGACTGGATGGCCATCGAGCAGAGCCGCGGAATCTCGATCACCTCGACGGTTCTGCAGTTCGAGTACGAAGGCTTCTGCCTCAACCTGCTCGACACGCCGGGCCACGAAGACTTTTCGGAAGACACCTATCGCACGCTCGCGGCGACCGACAGCGCAGTGATGGTGCTCGACAGCGCGAAAGGCATCGAGCCGCAAACGCGCAAGCTCTTCGAGGTCTGCCGCATGCGGCAGATCCCCATCGTCTGTTTCATCAACAAGCTCGATCATCCGGGGCGCGATCCCTTCGATCTGATCTCCGAGCTCGAGCGCGAGCTGAACGTTCATGCGATGCCGGTGAACTGGCCGATTGGCGATGGCCCGAACTTCCAGGGCGTCTTCGATCTGCGCACGCGCGAAGTGCTGCGGTTCGAGCGCACGTCGCACGGCGCACACATCGCGCCGGTGACCGTGAGCGGCCTGCAGGATCCGCAGCTCGAAGAGATGCTCGGCCCCACGGCAACCACCGACCTTCGCGAGGCTGCAGAGCTGCTCGAAGGTGCGGGCGCGAACTTCGATCAGGAAGCGTTTGCACACGGCCGCCTCATCCCAGTCTTCTTCGGAAGTGCGATCAACAACTTCGGCGTCGAGCCGTTCCTGCGCGCGATTCTCGAATTCGCGCCCGCTCCGGTCTCGCGTGGCGGCGTCGATCCGTGCAGCACGACCTTTACCGGCTTCGTCTTCAAGATTCAGGCGAACATGGACAAGCGTCACCGCGATCGCCTCGCGTTCATGCGCGTCACTTCAGGCGTCTTCGAGAAGGACATGCTCGTCCATCACACGCGGCTCGACCGCGAGGTGCGCATGACGCGGCCTCACCGTCTCTTCGCGCGCGAACGGGAGACGATCGAGCGCGCTTATCCGGGCGACGTGATCGGCTTCGTCAATCCCGGTCTCTTTCGCATCGGTGATTCTGTTTCGTCCGGCGAGCCGGTGCAGTTCGATCGCATTCCGCGCTTCGCACCGGAGCACTTCGGCATGCTGCGGGCGAAGCAGGTCACGCGTCAGAAGCAGTTCCAGAAGGGACTGGAGCAGCTCGAAGAAGAAGGCGTGATGCAGGTCCTGACGATCCACGAGGGGTTGAAGTCAGAGCCGATTCTCGCGGTCGTCGGCGAACTGCAGTTCGATGTGCTTCGCTCGCGCCTCGAAACCGAGTACGACGTCGAGACGACGATCAATGTGCTTCCCTACAAGATCGCACGCTGGGTGGATCGTGATCCCGACGACGTGGCAAAGATGACGCTGCCGTCGAAGTCACGCCTCGCAGTCGATACCGACGACAAGGCAGTCGTGCTCTTCACATCGTCCTGGGAGCTCGAGTACGCCGAGAAAGAGAATCCGGGCGTGGTCTTCAGTTCCGCTTCCTGAGGGATGAGGGATGAGGGCGGAGGGATGCCCCCCGCGAGCCCTCATCCCTCATCCCTCTGCCCTCATCCCTTCAGGATCGATTCCCATCTTCGCGCACCAGTCGCGATACTCGAACGGACTGATCTCGCTCGGCTTGATCTCGCTGCGGCCACCCCAGAACACGTTCGTGTAAAGGAGCGGAATGCCGGCGCTCGCGAGATGCTCGTCGATCGCCTTCTTGTGCGCGAGCACCGTCTCTTTCTCGGTGCCGTGCGCGACGGCCATGATGTTCACGTTGCGAAATTCATCACCGCCCTCGCGCCAGTAGCAATGCGTGAGGATGTGGAAACGGCCGACTTCGCGGCCCGCTTCAATTTCACGGCCCTGCGGCACGGCCCAGTGGAACAGCGCATTGAAGCGCGTGACGCGCTCGCCGCTCTCGAGCGGCTTCACATGCTCGAGGAACGTCGAGAAGCGGCCAATGACGCCGCGCTTGTTCAATGATTCCGCGACCTCATAGAACGTCTCGAGCGGGATGCCCGCTTCATTCGCGCGTCGTTCCCACAGGTCGCGGCGCACTTCTTCCGGTTCGAGCTCGCGCTTCAAAGCAGTGAGCACCTGCCATTCGAGATCGGTCAACTCCGCCTTCGTCGTGTCCTTCACTTCGGCCAGCGCATCCGACTTCGATCCCGGCTCCATGCCTTTGCGCCGCACGTGGCCGACACCGAGGGCGAAGATGCGATTCGCGGGCATGACGCGGAAATGTGCAGCACCCGTGAGACGGGCTAGCACTGCGCAATGCTTGTCGATCGAATAGCCCTGCGGCACCTTGACCGTCGTCCAGAGTCTGTAGCGCGAGCCTGGCGTCGCCGGGTCAGCCGAGCGTACGACGACATGTCCGGAGAAAGGATCCTCCTGGAACATGAAGTCGAACGCCTTGTTGATGTCGGCGTCTTCGGGAAACTGCCACGCGACGAGCGCACCCTCCGCGAGATTCGTCGCCATCAACGTCTGGCGCACGCGCCGGATCGTTCCCGCACGCAGCATTGCCTGGATGCGCTCCAGCACGGTGCCGAGCTCCACGCCGGACATCTCGGCAATCGTTCCGAACGGATCGCGCACGAAACCCTGGATGCGATCCTCGGAGATCGAGAGGATCTGCGCGTTGACGGGATCGGTGTGGAGAGTGGGGATGGCGGCGGTGGGCATGGTGTCGGGATCATAGTGTAGGACAGGCGCCCTCGCCTGTCCGGCGCGCCTGTCCCGCGCCGGTGGACAGGCGAGGGCGCCTGTCCTACACTGCACGTTACCTGGAGTGATTTGGGGCTGCTTGCAACCAGGTTAAAAAAAGCTAAATTGCCGGAACGAAATCGATTCTCGATCCGAAGCCCCGCATGTGCGGGGCTTTTTCTTTCCGGCGGAAACGGAGATCCGATGCGCTACACCAACGATCGTGCCGCCGCACTGCTCGACGCACTGCAACGCCGCATTCTCATTCTCGACGGCGCGATGGGGACCATGGTCCAGCGTTACGGCCTCGAGGAGTCCGCGTATCGCGGCGAGCGGTTTGCGACTCATCCGCGCGACCTCAAAGGCGCGAGCGATGTCCTCGCGCTGACCAATCCCCACGTCCTCGAAGAGATTCATCGCGCATATCTCGAGGCCGGCGCGGACATCATCGAGACCAACACGTTCAACGCGCAGGCGATCTCGTTCGCCGACTACGGACTCGAGCCGTTCGTCTACGAGATCAACGTCGCGTGCGCGCAACTCGCACGCCGCGCAGCGGACGCCTATTCGACGCCCGATCGCCCACGCTTCGTCGCCGGCGCGATGGGACCGACGAATCGCACGGCATCGCTCTCACCCGATGTGAACAACCCAGCGTTCCGTTCCGTCAGTTTCGACGAGCTCGTGGATGCGTATCACGAGCAGGCGCGCGGCCTCATCGACGGCGGCGTCGACATCCTCCTTCCTGAAACCACATTCGACACGCTGAACCTGAAGGCATGCGTCTTCGCGATCGAGAAGCTCTTCGCGGAACGCAACATTCGTCTGCCGCTGATGCTCTCGGTGACGATTACCGATGCGAGCGGCCGCACGCTCAGCGGACAGACCGTCGAGGCATTCTGGAATTCGCTCTCGCACGCCAACGCCCTCTCCGTCGGCATCAACTGCGCCCTCGGCGCGAAGGAGATGCGGCCGCACATCGAAGAGCTCGCGCGCATCGCGCCGATCTACATCACCTGCTATCCGAACGCAGGGCTGCCGAACGCACTCGGCGCGTACGACCAGACGCCGTCGATCATGGCGGAGCTCCTTCGCGACTTCGCCGAGAACAACTGGCTGAATGTCGTCGGCGGCTGTTGCGGCACGACGCCCGATCACATTCGCGCGATCGCTGCAGCCTGCAAGGATCTGCCGCCGCGGGTGCGCCCGACGATCGAGCCGCACCTCCGGCTCTCGGGCCTCGAGCCGCTGACCATCACTGCCGAGTCCAATTTCATCATGGTCGGCGAGCGCACCAACGTCACCGGCTCGCCGAAGTTCGCGCAGCTCATCAAGGCCAACGATCTCGAAGCGGCGCTGGCTGTCGCGACTCACCAGATCGAAGGCGGCGCGAACATTCTCGACGTCAACATGGATGAAGGTCTGCTCGAGTCCGAGAAGGTGATGACCGAGTTCCTCAACCTGCTCGCCGCGGAGCCGGACATCGCGCGCGTGCCGATCATGATCGACTCGTCGAAGTGGTCCGTGCTGGAGGCAGGACTCAAGTGCACGCAGGGGAAGTCCGTCGTCAACTCGATCTCGCTCAAGGAAGGCGAAGACGCCTTCAAGGAGCACGCGCGACTGATCCGCCGCTACGGCGCAGCGGTCATCGTGATGGCGTTCGATGAACAGGGACAAGCCGATTCGATCGAGCGCAAAGTCGCGATCGGTTCACGCGCCTACGACATCCTCGTGAACGATGTTGGCTTCGATCCGAGCGACATCATCTTCGACCCGAACGTCCTCACCGTTGCGACGGGTATCGAGGAGCACAACGCCTACGGCATCGCGTTCATCGAAGCCGTGCGCCAGCTGCGCGCGAAGTTTCCGCGCACGAGCGCATCGGGCGGCATCAGCAACGTCTCGTTCTCATTCCGCGGCAACAAGATCGTCCGCGAGGCGATGCATGCGGCGTTTCTCTATCACGCGATCAAGGCCGGGCTCACGATGGGCATCGTCAACGCCGGCCAGCTCGCGATCTACGAAGAGATCCCGAAGGATCTGCTCGAGCTCGTCGAAGACGTGCTGCTCAATCGACGCCCCGATGCAACGGAGCGCCTGCTCGCATACGCCGACCGTGTAGGGCAGGCGCCCTCGCCTGTCGAGGCGGCCGCAGACGACAGGCGGGGGCGCCTGTCGTCCACGTCCGTGGAAGAACGGCTTTCCCACGCGCTCGTGAAGGGCATCGTCGATCATCTCGAAGAAGATCTGGCCGAAGCGCGGACGAACTATCCGAACGCGCTGTCGATCATCGAAGGACCGCTGATGGACGGCATGAACGTCGTCGGCAATCTCTTCGGTGCAGGCAAGATGTTCCTCCCGCAGGTCGTGAAGTCGGCACGCGTGATGAAGAAGGCGGTCGCCTGGCTGCTTCCGTTCATGGAAGAGGAGAAGGCGAAGGCGGGCGATCTTTCCGCGCGCGGCAAAGTTCTTCTTGCAACCGTGAAGGGCGACGTTCACGACATCGGCAAGAACATCGTCGGCGTCGTCCTCGGCTGCAACAACTACGAAGTCGTCGACCTCGGCGTGATGGTTTCCGCCGAAAAGATCCTCGATACCGCGGTCAGCGAGCGAGCCGACATCATCGGCCTCTCCGGCCTGATCACGCCGTCGCTCGATGAGATGGTGCACATCGCGCGCGAGATGGAGCGGCGCAAGATCACGACCCCGCTGCTCATTGGCGGCGCAACCACCTCGAAGCTGCATACCGCCGTGCGCATCGCACCGCGCTACTCGCACACGACGGTACACGTGCTCGATGCGTCGCGCGCGGTCGGCGTCGTCTCGTCACTGCTGAGCGACAAGCGCAGCTCGTTCGAGACCGAGGTACGCAAGGAGCTCGACGGTCTGCGCGCGCAGCAGGCGGAACGCACGAGCGATCGCACGATTCTTCCACTCGAGGAAGCACGGCGGCGCAGACTGCAGCTCGCGTTCAACGACAGCCCGCAGCCGCCGTTTCTCGGTGTTCGCGTGCTGGAAGATGTCCCGCTCGAGCGCATCGAGCCGTTCATCGATTGGACGCCGTTCTTCCAGACGTGGGAGCTTCGCGGGCGTTTCCCGCAGATCCTCGACGAGCCGCGCGCGAAAGAGCTCTACGACGACGCCCGCCGGCTTCTCGCCGAGATCATCGACAAGCGGCTGATTCATGCGCGTGCCGCGTATGGGTTCTGGGCTGCGAACAGCAGCGGCGACGACATCGAGCTCTACGAGGGCAACGAGACGAAGGCGGTCATCCACACCCTACGCCAGCAGCAGGAAACGACGACGAAGACCAATCTCGCGCTGGCCGACTTCGTCGCGCCGAAGGAGAGCGGCGTGCGCGACTACGTTGGCGGCTTCGCGGTGACGGCCGGCATCGGCGTCGACGAGCTCGTCGCGCGTTTTCAGCGCGATCACGACGACTACAACTCGATCATGACGAAGGCACTCGCCGACCGGCTCGCCGAAGCACTGGCGGAGATGCTGCATCGCGAGGTTAGACTCGGCTGGTATGCGAAAGACGAAAGTCTCGCGAACGATGAGTTGATCGCGGAAACGTACCGCGGCATCAGGCCGGCACCGGGATATCCGGCCTGCCCCGATCACAGCGAGAAGCGCACGCTCTTCGATCTCCTCGGTGCCGAACGCGCGGGGATTCATCTGACCGAGAACTTCGCGATGACGCCCGCGGCGTCTGTAAGCGGGTTCTATCTCGCCCATCCCGAAGCGCGCTACTTCGCGGTGGGAAAAATCGGGAAGGATCAGGCGCTCGACTATCGCGAGCGGAAGAATGCTCCGATGCCCGTCGTGGAGAGATGGCTCGCACCCGCGCTCGGGTACGAGCCGGAAGGGTAGGTATGGGGCGGTGGACAGGCGAGGGCCCCTGTCCTCCACTACTGCGGCTGATTTTCGGCACCCGGCTGGTCGTGAACCTGCTGGATCGTGATGTTCTCGAACTGCCCGACAGCCGAGTCGAAATGCGCGACCGTTCGCAACGTCACGGGGCCATTGGCTCCGTACACCGTCGGATCTTCGATGACGGCCGGCGCCCAGAAATCAACGACCTCGAATCCATCAGGGGCGATCTTCTGTTTGAACGGATGCGTCTGCGGCGATAACGAGTAGGCACCGGCTCCCACTGATCTCACCTCGATCCGCGTCAGAGTAATCGGCTCGGCGGAACGATTCGCAACCTTCACCTGGTAGTGCACAGGCACATTCCCCGTGATGTCGCGAGCGACCTGCGGCACGAAGTTCACCTGCGAGATGATGACTTCGGGCTCGACGAGGTTCACCTTCGCCTTACCGAGACCACTCTCCGATTTGGATGAGGCACAAGCGCTAAGGATTGCCGCTGCTGCGAGTGAAACGAACATCCCCTGCTTATTCATGATGACGTCCTCAACCAAAAATATAGGGCAGGCATTGCTGCCTGCCCTATAGGGAGTTGCGACAAAACGGTGATTACTGCACGTACTTGAGCATTTCCTTGGCCGTGGCGGCGTCTTTGCCGTTCGGATCCAGCTCGAGGTACTTGTTCAAGTTCGCCTTCGCGTCGGCGCTCTTACCGGTGCGGACATAGATCATGCCGAGCTCGTAATACGACTGCGCCAACGCCGGGTCGGCTGCGATCGCCTGCTTCAGAACCTTCTCGGCTTCGGCGTCCTTGCCGGCGTTGATGAGCTTGGCCGCGTCATTGAAGAGGCTTGCCGCATTCGCCGGCAGCTTCGCTTTGGCAGCAGCCGCAGCAGCTTTGTCGCCGGTGGCGGTGTTCGCCTCGTAGAGAACCTGGTACATCTCGACTTCGTCATCGGCGAGAGCCAGTGCCTTGTTCGCGGACTCGATCGCGCCCTTGTAGTTCTTCGTGCGCAGGTAAATCTTGGCGAGCGCTTCCCAGCCGGCGATGAGCTCCGGCTTCTCGGTCACAGCCTGCGTAAATTTCTTGATTGCGCCATCGTTGTCACCAGCGTTGGCCAGCGTCGCACCTTCATTGAAGGCGGTGACCGAAGTATCGACCTTCGCAGCAGCAGGCTGAGCGGTCTGCGCCGCCGTGTTTCCGGTGTTGAGCTCGACATCCTTCTCGTTCTTCTCGCCACCGATCTTGAGCTTCATATCCTCGATGTAGGGCTGATAACCCGGCGCCGAGTACGTAAACTTGTACTTGATCGTTCCGTCGAGCAGGAAGATCGCGTACGTTCCATCGGACTTCGCCTTGAAGTCCTGCTTGAAGGTACGGCCCGAAAGGGCAACGACGTTCACGACCGCGTCCTTGATCGGCGCTTTCGTGCCTGCATCGACCACCTTGCCTGTAATACGAGCTTCTGCACCAGCGAACGCGTTCGAGGCCATAGCCATGAGCGCGAGCAGGGCGAGCGCGAGTGTTCTACGCATGTTCTCTCCTGTCCTTTGGTTGGTTCGTTCGTTCTGTAACGAATCGTCAAAGATCGCCATTCCGAAGGCTGTGATCGTTGTCACTCGGTGTAGGACAGGCGCCCCGCCTGTCCATCGGCTCGACAGGCGAGGGCCTCGACGACAGGCGAGGGCGCCTGTCGTACACCGTCATTCAAAGCTGAGGTACGTCTGATCCTTCAGCCCCCGCTCGTAGTCCTGAAGCAGGCGCATCCCTTCGGTCGGCTTCAGCACATCCGACTTGATCGCCGCATCGATCTGGCTCTTCATGCGTTTTTCCATGTCGCGCCAGTCGTACTGCGTCATGGCCAGCACTTCGCCGATGGAGTTTCCCGGGATCTCCTCCTCGATGTAGAAGCCGCTCTCTTCATCGGGATCGAGAAAGACATGCACCTCGTTCACGCGGCCGAAGAGATTGTGGATGTCGCCCATGATGTCCTGGTACGCGCCGGTCAGGAAGATGCCGAGGTAGTAGGGCTCGTTGCGGATCTCGTGGAGAGGAATGGTGTCGCGCGTGTCCTTGAGATCGATGTACTTCTGCACCTTGCCGTCGGAGTCGCACGTGATGTCGACGAGCGTCGATTCGAATTGCGGACGCTCATTGAGGCGGTGAATCGGCATGATCGGAAAGAGCTGACCGAGCGCCCAGTGATCGAGCAGCGATTGAAAGACCGAGAAGTTGCAGATGTGCTGATCGGCGAGCTCGTTGTCGAGGTCGCGCAGATCCTCCGGCACTTCTTCCGGATCCATCGTCTTCGCGACGCCTTCGATCTTCTCCGCGGTCTGCCAGTACAACGATTCGAGGCGAGCCTTCACATCGAGCGGCAGCACGCCGACTTCGAACATCGTCTGCGCCTGATCCTTGATCTGCGTCAGATCGTGCCAGGCTTCGTTGAGATTGCCTGGGGCGAGGCGCTTGTCGATATCGAGCAGCTCGCGGACGAGCTTGTGATCCGCCGATTGAATCGTCAATGGCTCGAGCGGCGTCTTCTCGATCGCGCCGAACGCCTGGACGACGAGCACCGAGTGATGGGCGACGATGGCGCGTCCCGACTCCGACACGATGTTCGGATGCGGCACCTTCTCGTCCTCGCAGATGTCCATGATGTTGTAGACGACGTCGCTCGCGTACTCCTCGACCGTGTAATTCATCGACGAGTGGAACGTGGAGCGCGAACCGTCGTAGTCGATCGCAAGCCCGCCGCCGACATCGAGGTACTCGAGCTGATGCCCCATCTTGTAGAGCTTCGCGTAGTACATCGCCGCTTCGCGGACGGCGCGCTTGATCGTGAGGATGTCGGGGATCTGCGAGCCGATGTGGAAGTGGAGAAGCTTGAACGAATTCTCCATCTTCGCTTCGCGCAGGATCTCGATCGCTTCCAGGATCTCCGCCGTCGAGAGGCCGAACTTCGCATGTTCGCCGCCTGACGTCGCCCACTTGCCCGCACCTTTCGACAAGAGACGCACGCGCATGCCGATCCACGGCTCGACGTTCATCTCCACCGCAACGCGCGTGATCGCGCGGATCTCGGAGAGCTTCTCCGCGATGACGATGACTTTCTTGCCGAGCTTGCGTCCAAGCATCGCCATGCGGATGAACGTCGTGTCCTTGTAGCCATTGCAGACGATCAGCGACTCGGGATCGGTATGAATCGCAAGCCCCGCGAACATCTCCGGCTTCGAGCCGACTTCGACGCCGTAGTTGAACGGCTTGCCGGCATCGAGGATCTCTTCCACGACTTCGCGCAGTTGATTGACCTTGATCGGAAAAACGCCGCGGTAGGCACCGGTGTACTTATGCTCGGCGATCGCCTTGTTGAACGCGTTGTTCAGAGTCTCCACGCGATGACGAAGGAGATCCTGAAATCGGATGAGCAGCGGCGCCTTGAGATCGAGCGCATGCGCTTCCTGCAGGACGTCGACGATGGGAACCGCGGCCCCCTCTTCTTTTTGCGGAGAGACCGTGAGATCGCCGTTGGCGTTGACGTCGAAATAGCCGCCGCCCCAGCGGTCGACCATGTAGAGCGCGGACGCATCGTCGATGGTCCACGGCTGCTGTTCTTCGAACTGATTCGGGTGTGCTTCCATTGGGGCGAAGAATAACCGAATACTGAGTGACGAGTGACGAGTGCTGAGTGCTGAGTGTTACGAAAACAGCGGCGGCGTCTTCTTGTGCTCGCTCGTCGCTGCCTGATAGTTCACGGCGGCATTCAGCAATGCAATTTCGTTGGCAGGGGCGGCGATCAGTTGCAGTGCGGTCGGCAGACCGTTCTCGCCGAAACCATTCGGCAGCGAGATCGCCGGCGCTCCGACGAGATTCATCCCGCCGATCAGCGACGGTCCTCCGCTCACGCCTTTGTACGCCTCGTCGAAATTCTTCCCGATCGGATACGCGACCGTGGAACGCGATGGGGCCGCGATCAGATCCACTTTTTCGAACAGCGCGAGCACTTCACGACGAACCTGCGTACGGATGCGCTGTGCGCGCAGGTAATCGATCGCCAGCGTCGCCGCCGCCTCGAATCCGCCAATGCGGTCGTTCGCCTCGCGCAGCAGCTTCGTCCTGCCGCTCCGAATCAGATCTTCGAACGCGCTCGCCGCCTCGGCATCGACGATCACGCCCACCGCCGCGCCCATCGGCAGATCCGGCCACACCAGCTCCTCGACGATCGTGTGTCCCTGCTTGCGCAGCACGCCGATCGAACGGAAGAAGTTCTCGCGCACTTCCTTCTGCACCTTTTCATGCGAACCCTTGATGATGCCGATTCGCAGCGCGCGCGGATGCGCCTGCATCATGCTGCTCGCGATGTAGGTCGCACGTCCCGAGACGTAGACGCCGATCGTCGTCGCATCGTCAGGATCTTCGCCTGAGATCGCGTGGAGAACGTGATTGCAGTCGGCGGCACTGCGGCACATCGGTCCGAGCTTGTCGAGCGTCCATGCGCACGCCATCGCGCCGTGACGACTCACCGAGCCGTACGTCGGCCGCAGACCGGTGACTCCGGAGAACGCGCTCGGCGTGATGATCGAGCCCGACGTTTCGCTGCCGATCGCGAACGGCACGAGTCCCGCACCGACCGCTGCCCCCGGCCCGCTCGACGAGCCGCCGGACCAGAACTCGAGATTCCACGGCGTCCTGCCCGGACCGGTAAACGAGGCATCGGCGTTGTTGTAGCCGAAGGCGCCCGCCAGCTCGACCATCGCCAGCTTGGCGCAGAGCACGGCCCCCGCTTCCGTCAACTTATTGACCACCGTCGCGTCGTAATCGAAGACCTGCTTGCGATACGGCTCGGCACCCCAGGTCGTCGGAATGCCTTTCGTCGCGAGCAGATCCTTCACTCCGTACGGAATGCCGAGGAGAGGGCGGTTCTGGGTCTTGCCGGCGGCAAGGTCGGCATCCGCGCGCCTGGCTTCGACTTCCGCCCGTTCACGCGTGATCGTCACGACCGCCTTCAATGACGGACCGTGCTTCTCCAATCGATCGAGATAGAAGCGAGTCAGCTCGAGTGAACTGATCTCCTTCTTGCGCAACATCGCGCCGAGCTCATCGAGCGTCGCGTATGGATTCATCTCTTTGCCATCGCGGAAAATGTCCAATCCGGCTCGTCACCGTTCGCCAGCTTCACCGCGCGGAACGTTTCCAGCAGCGGCGCAGACTCCGCGAGGTCTTTGCGGATTTTCTCCAGCTCTTCTGCGCTGAGATACTGCCCGAACTCCGCTTTCACCAATCCGGCTTCGGCATCAGGGCTCTTCGAGTCGGCAAGCGTGAGCGGCGCGATGAGGACTGCTGCCGCTCCGACGCTCCTGGCGAACTGCCTTCGTGTCGTCTTCATTCAGAAATCGTCTTTCGTACGACGCGGCCCGGCGGTGTGTCGTGCATGAACATCTCGAGCGCCGCCTTGATCACGTTGTTCTGAAACGCGCGATTGCCGGCGCGGCCAACGATACGCCCGATCATCGAGCCGTCGAACGTCATCGCGCGCGGCGGCCTCACCGACTCCGTTGCGCCGGGCGACGCGCTGATGATCAGCGTCGACACGCCGCGCGACTCGATCTCGCGCGCCAGATTCGCGATCGTGCGATGGCACGTCTCCGGACACCCCGCCGTCAGCAGCACGAGCTTCGTACGCGAACGCTCGATCTTGTCGGCGATGTCAGGAAACGTCGACTCGTAGAGATCCTTCAGCCTGGTCGTGAACCCATAGCTGTAATGCCTGTCGTTCACGGCTCCGATGAATCCCTCGCGCACGAGATCCTGCAGCGAAGCAAGCGGAAACACGATGTTCGGATCCGCATCCGCCTCGGAGTGATCGTAGTGGTGGTGCTTCAGACAAACCTGACTCATATCCGTGTCGCCGGGAATGATCCGATACGTCGTGTCACCAGGATCTTCTTCAGGGAACGGATCCTGATCGGGCAAATGCACGCCGGTCGCCGACGCAATCGTCACGACGGCAGAGGCGAGGTCCTTATCGTACGGAGTGAAGGGAACGCACTTGCGGGCAATGCTCAACATTCGTCCTCCTGCGGAGGAAATTGAAAATTGAAAATGAATGAGACGTTGCGCGCGTCGTCGCCCGCGTCCCCCATTTTCAATTTTCAATTTTCAATTTTCAATTTCGAAAACCGCGGCCACCCGTGGACGGCGGCCGCGCCGAAAATCAATCGAGCTCGCGCAGCACGTCGAGAATCTGTGCGTTCTCGGGCGCTTCTGAAATGTCGTGCACGTCGATGTAACGGACGATGCCCTTCTTATCGACGACGACGACCGCGCGTTCGCAGATTCCCTTGTCGTCCTTCCAGACGCCGTATTTCTTCGAGACTTCGCCCTTCGGATGAAAGTCGGCAAGCAGCGGGTATTTTTCGATGCCTCCGAGCGATTTGGCAAACGCAACGTGACTGGGAACACTGTCTACCGAAATGCCCACGACCTGGGCGTCATACCGTTCAAAGTCGGCCATCTCGGCCTCATATCCCGGCATCTGAACCGTTCAGACAGGTGTCCAGTCGAGCGGATAGAAAACGATGACTACATTCTTCTTGCCTCGGGCATCACTGAGTTTGAACCTCTCACCGCCGCGATGGCCCGGAAGCTCGAAGTCGGGAGCAGCATCGCCGACCTTGAGCGTCTGGGTCCGATCCGCGGTGGAAGTTCTTCCAAACGTTACTGCCATGGAAGTTCCTCCCTTCGCAACATCGCGTCTGCCGTGTCCACGACGGCGAGCGCGCGGCCATTGTATGGCCAGTGATGAGTGACGAGTAACGAGTGACGAGTAACGAGTGACGAGTAACGAGTGACTTCACTCACAACTCGTCACTCACAACTCGTCACTCACAACTCGTCACTCGCAACTCGTCACTCGCAACTCGTCACTCACAACTCGTCACTCGCCACTCGTCACTCGTCTATTTCCTACTCCTCAGTGACGGTGCGTCGATGTCTTGGTCACCGACGTACCGGTGCCATCACTCGACGTCGTCGTCGTGCTGGTCGTGCTCGTCGTCTCGGTGCGCTGCGTTTCGGTCTTGATTTTGTCGCCGAGCTTGGCGGCTTCCTCCTTCAGTTTCTCGCCGGCTTCCTTCGCCTGCTCCTTCGCTTTCTCCCCCGCCTTCTTCGCTTCCGGCGTAGGGGCGACAACCTTGTAGGTGTCCTGTCCGGTCTTCTCGACCTTGCACGCCGCAAGAGCGAGGACGATGCTTGCGATGATCAGCTTCTTCATCACGTGAACCTCCACTGAATCAGTTCTGAGTTCTGAGTGCTGAGTTCTGAGTTGCTTCTCCTTACTCAGAACTCAGTACTCAGAACTCAGCACTGACACCTAGCAAATCGGATTCCGCTTCGGAATGCTTCACGCCGATTCCTCCGTTTAGGGCAAGACCATGAGGGACCGCGACAGACTCATCCAGGGAATGGCGGGAGGCGGCGACTTCCGCATTCTCGCTGCGCAGACGACAAATACGGTCGAGACTGCCCGGCAACTGCTCGATCTTTCTCCGGTGGCCGCGGATGCGCTTGGGCGTGCGCTGACGGGCTCGCTGCTGCTGGCGCGCCTGCTCGACAAGGATGTTCGCAATCAGTACGTGACGCTGCGCTTCCAGGGCGATGGCCCGCTCGGGATCGTCATCGCTGAAGGAAACATCACCGGTGGCGCGCGCGGCTTCGTTGGAAATCCGATTCCGCAGGATGTCACTCTGGACGTCCCGCACGCGATTGGTGCGGGCGTACTCACCGTCGTGCGCGGCACACCGCCCGAGGGAAAGCCGTACACCTCGGCGGTGACGCTGGAGGGGGGCGGAGTGGCGCAAGAGCTGACGCGCTATCTCGCGAAATCCGAGCAGATCGCGTCCGCAGTTCTCCTCGGTGTCCTCAACCGGCGTGAAGGCGTCGCCGCAGCAGGCGGCATCATCATTCAGGCATTTCCACACGCGACGAACGAAGCGATCGAGAAGGTGGAAGAGCGGATCAAGGAAGCGCCTGCACTGTCGACCCTGCTCGAAAAGATGCCGATCGAAGATGTCGTCGCGCAAGTTCTGCACGGGATGGATTACAAGCAGATCGACTCGAGCTTCGATGTGCCGCTGAGCTATACGTGTACGTGCAGTCCGGAGCGCGCGCTCGCGCCGCTCGCTCTCTTTCCGGTGGAAGAGCTGCAGGAGATGATCCGGCAGGGGGGCTCGGATGTCGTTTGTCAGTTCTGCGGGCGGAAGTACTCGTTCTCCGCGGAGGATCTGCTGCCGCTGACGGCGAAGCACGACGCTTGACGTTCATCCTGAGCGTAGCGAAGGATCAACCAAGGCGCCGGGACAGCGCTCGTTCACAGCCTGCGCCCGAGGTACGCGCAGCGCGGCGCCTTGGCTGACGCTTCGCTACGCTCAGCGTAAACTACGGCCCCATGCGAACAGTGATCGCGGGCACCGGAATCGGGATCCCGAACAACGTCGTCCCCAACGCCGCGCTGTCGAAGATCATGGACACGTCGGACGAGTGGATTCGCACTCGCAGCGGCGTCGAGGAACGCCGCTATGCCGATCCTGGTGAAGGTTCGGCCGAGCTCGGGATGAAGGCGGCGGAAGCTGCGCTGGCGGCCGCGAAGCGAACGACCGCCGACATCGATGCGGTGATCTTCGCGACGATGACGCCGAACTACTACTTCCCCGGCAACGGCCCCGTGCTGCAGGCGAAGATGGGCTTCGGAGAAATTCCGACGTTCGACATTCGTCAGCAGTGTTCCGGCTTCGTCTACGGACTCGATCTCGCGGACTCACTGATTCGCAGCGGCAAGTACAACCGCATTCTGCTCATCGGCGCGGACGTCCACACACCGCTCATGCCGTGGCAGCTCGGCTGGGACATCGTGCTCGGACGCGAGGATCGCGAGATCACGCCGGAGGAGTACGCACTCAATACGACCTATCGCGATCGCACCGTGCTTTTCGGAGATGGCGCCGGCGCGGTCGTCATCGAGCGGAGCGAGAACGGGACGCGCGGATTCGAGGCGTTCAAGCTCTTCACGAATGGCTCGAACATCGAAGCGCTTTACATGAAGGGCGGATCGGCGCAACGGCCGTGGGTTCGCAGCGAGCAGGTCGATGAGGGCTACCTGATTCCTGTCATGGAAGGACGGCAGGTCTTCAAGGAAGCGGTGTCACGTATGCCGGACTCGGTTCGCGCGGTGTGCAAGGAGGCGGGAGTCGAAGTCGCAGAGATCGATGTGCTGCTGATTCATCAGGCAAACCTGCGCATTGTGGAAGGCGTGGCGAAGCAGCTCGGACTGCCGCCGGAGAAGGTGCCTCACAACATCGAGCGCTATGCGAACACGACGGCGGGCACGCTGCCGATTCTGTTTCATGAATGTCTTGCGGATGGGCGCATCAAGCCGGGCATGCTGGTCTGCTTCACAGCGCTCGGATCGGGACTGCACTGGGGCGCCGCGTTGTATCGCGTGTAGGACAGGCGCCCTCGCCTGTCCACCCCTCGCCTGTCCACCCCGTCTGTCCGAGCCGACAGGCGAGGGCGCCTGTCCTACACTCACTCCTTCAGATACCGCTCCATCAGTCTTGCGTTCTCATCCATCGCGCGCAGCTCGATCCAATAGGCGCGCGCGAACATCACCAACGTGGTGAATGCCATGACGTCGTGCAACCAGCGCGGCGTTTTTCCGATCTTCACTCCGCCGCCCATGATGAACGTGATCATGATGGCGGTCAGCGCCCACATCGCCGCGGGGAAGACGCGCGACTTGAACGCCTTCGTCTCCTGCACGGCGGCGGCGTCCTGATTCGACTTCTCCTTGATCTCCTTTCCGGTGCCGATGAAGAAGAACATCGTCATCGACTGCGAGAAGAGACCGACGAAGGTCGTCGCCAGCGCCAGGAAGATGTGTTGTGACACATGCAGCGGGTTCGCCATGAAGCCGGCGATCATCGTCGCGAGCAATCCGGCGAGGGTCAGGAGGGTGGTCATCAGTAGAAACGCGGCCATGGGCGCCACATGCTAGACTCCGCCGCCGTGAGCGACAAGACGAGTTATCGCGATTCCGGCGTCGACATCGACGCGCAGGATGAGGCGCTTCGCGAGGTGCGCCGCATCGCGCGCGGCACGTTTACGCCGAATGTCATCTCCGACATCGGCCTCTTCGGAGGCCTCTTCCGGGCGGACTTCGAGGGAATCACGAAGCCGATTCTCGTCTCCTCCACCGATGGCGTCGGCACGAAGCTCCGCGTCGCGCAGGCGATGAAGATCCACGACACGGTCGGTTACGACCTCGTGTCGCATTGCGTGAACGACATCCTCGTACAGGGCGCGAAGCCGCTCTTCTTCCTCGACTACTTCGCGACCGGCAAGCTTCGTCCGCCCGTCATGACGGACGTGATCCGCGGCATGGCCCGCGCCTGCAGCGAAAACCACTGCGCACTGATCGGCGGCGAGACCGCGGAGATGCCTGGCTTCTACGGTGACGACGACTACGACATCGCCGGCTTCATCGTCGGGGTGGTCGATGAGACGCTGCTCCTCGACGGCAAGAAAGTGCAGGAGGGCGACCTTCTCATCGGCCTGCCCTCCGCCGGACTGCATACGAATGGTTACTCGCTCGCGCGCCGCGTGCTGATCGACAAGCTCGGCCACGATTTTCAGACGATCCTGCCGAATGTCGGCAAGATCGGCGAAGCCCTGCTCGCGCCACACATCTCGTACCTCAAACCGCTGATGCCGCTCGTGGAGAAACAGGCGCTGCATGCGATGGCGCACATCACCGGCGGCGGACTGACTGACAACGTCCCGCGCATTCTTCCCGACACGCTCGACGCGCACATCAAACTCGGCTCGTGGCCGGTCCTGCCGATCTTCAAGCTGATTTTCGAAGGCGGAGGCGTCGCACGCGAAGAGATGCTGCGCGTGTTCAACATGGGCATCGGCATGGTGCTCGTGCTCGGCAAGGATCAGGTCGACGCCGTGACGAAGCACCTGACGCAGATCGGCGAGAAGTTCTTCTTCATCGGCAATGTCGTGCGAGGCTCGGGCAAGGTCGTCTACGACGCACCGCCGAGTGGCTTCGCGTCATGGATCGAGTAACGGTGCGGCTCGCAGTTCTCCTGTCAGGCCGCGGCTCGAACTTTCAGTCGATCCACGACGCGATCTCCCGCGGCCAACTGAATGCTGAAATCGTCTGCGTGATCTCGAATCGCCCCGGGGTGCCGGGCATCGTACGCGCGAGAGAGCTCGGACTCCCGGCGTACGAGATCGATCACAAGTCGTATCCGAGCAGGCTCGATCACGAGGGCGAAGTTCTGCGCGTCCTGAGCGAGGCGAAGCCCGATTATGTCGTGCTCGCCGGCTACATGCGGCTCCTCTCCGCGGGCTTCATCCACGCGTGGCGCAATCGCATCCTCAACATTCACCCCTCGCTCCTGCCTTCATTTCCCGGAGTCGACGCCCAGAAGCAGGCACTCGACTACGGCGTGAAAGTCAGCGGCTGCACCGTGCACTTCGTCGACGAGCAGCTCGACGCCGGCCCGATTCTGGTGCAACGGATGGTTGAGGTGCGCAACGACGACACCGCGGAATCACTCAGCGGACGAATTCTCGATGAGGAGCACCAGGCGTATGTCGAGGCTCTGATCAAGCTCTCGCACGGCGGGTTCCGAATCGAAGGCCGGCGCGTCGTGTGGTCATGATCTTCGAAACCACATCGCTTGTCGTTGGACACGATCGCACCCAGCGCCCCAGCGCCCCCTAGCGCCCCCTATCAAAACGGCCAGAACATCTTCCACCACGGCTGCTTCTCAACCGCGGCGCTCGCGATTGCCGGCACCCGCGCAATCACCTGCCCGTTCTGCGTCACATTGACGGCGCCGATCACCTGGCCCGTCGCCACAGGTGCGGTGACACCGCCTCCGCTATAGGCCACCGCAACACTCTTCTCCTCACCGCGTTTGACGAGTGCGAACGCGTCGCCGGCTGCAACCACGGGCACGGCCTTCGCGCGCCCGTCGCGCACCGCAGCCTGTCCGACGTTCTGCCCTTTCTTGAGCACTGGCACTCGCCGGTACTGCGCGAACGCTTCGCTCATGAGCCGCGAGGCGATTCCGAATGAGCTCAGCGCACCATGATTCGCGCGCGCACCCATGACGACGGAGACGAGCTCCATGTCGCCACGTTTCGCCGCCGCCGTCACACAGTAGCCCGCCGGCCCCGAATATCCGGTCTTGATCCCGATCGCATCCGCAAAGTAGTCGACCTTGTGTGGATTGATCAGATGATTCGGATTCGTGAGACCCGACGTGAACGTGCCGTTGGAAAACGGCATCGTCGGCGTCTTCGCATACTCGCGCATGAGCGGATACTTCATCAGCTCGACGCCGAGGAGCGCGAGGTCGCGCGCCGAGGCCATGTTGATGTGCGACGGATTCTGCGGATTGGGAAGACCATGCGGATCGACGAAGCTCGAATGCGTCATGCCGAGCGCCTTCGCCCGATCATTCATCAAATCGGCAAACGCCTCGGGCGACCCTGCGATCTTTTCCGCGAGCATCTCCGCCGCATCATTGGCCGACTGGATCATCGTCGCGGCGAGCAACATCTGCACGTCGAACGGCTGTCCATCCTTGGCGTAGATCTGCGAGCCGCCCATCTTGCTCGCGCGTGCCGATGTGATGACCTGATCGGTCAGTTTCAACCGACCGGACTGGATCTCTTCCATCGCGATCAGACACGTCATCATCTTCGCCATCGACGCGGTCGGGTACGGCGTGTCAGCGTTCTCCGCGAACAGGACGCGCTTCGTCATCGGCTCGATCACGAACGCGGCCGTGTAGCCTTTGCCGGTCCTGTCGACCTCCGTGCCCTGGGCCGTGCTGGGCCCCTCCTCCTGCGCGAGCAGAGGCAGAGCAACAATCACAATGGATAGAAGAGACAGAAATCGCTTCATGATCATGAACTCACCAGGATTTTAGATTTGACCTTCGACCGATCAAGAGGCATTCGCCCGTTTCACGCGCTTTCGTGATGAGCGCGGCGTGCGAGGAATCGATCCGATGACCGTCCAATCGTGTCGATGGACGACGACCGGCTCTTTCGATTTCGGCCAGAGATCGAGCGGGATGTAGTAGTACCCGTCGCCGAGGACTCGCGATTTGATCGCGAGATCGCGCATCGACTTGCACAATCCCTTCTTACCGCGAATCGCACTGCGCTCGACGACGACTCCTGTGGGCTCGCCGACGCCCTGATAAATGCTGATTTCGGCACAAAGTGAATTTACCAACGTCATTCTCGATCACTCCGAGTTGACTAATAGCAAGTTCGGTTCCCGATTGTTGAGCACGTACAATCCGGAGATGGACAAGCCCAAAGGGAAGATGGATCGGGCGCGTATCAAGGCGCTACTGCACGACGCGGGCGAGCTCATCTGGCGCGCACGAAAACGCCTGCTGCTCGGCATTCCGATCATGCTCGTCAACCGGCTCGCCGGCATCGTATTGCCCGGCACCTCGAAGTACGTCATCGATCAAGTCATCACGAAGCATCATGTCGAGCTGCTCTGGAAGCTGACCCTGATCGCGGGAGCCGCCGCTTTCATCGGCGGCATTACCGACTATCTGCTCTCTCAGCTTCTCGGTCAGGCCGCGCAACGCTCCATCACGGAGTTGCGGCGCAAGATTCACGAGCACGTTCAGCGGCTCCCTGTCCGCTACTTCGACTCGACGAAGACGGGTACCGTCGTCTCTCGCGTGATGAACGACGCGGAAGGAATCCGGAACCTCATCGGCACGGGACTGGTGCAGATGTTCGGCGGCCTCGTCACGGCTGCGATCTCGATCGTGATCCTGTTCTGGTTGAGCGCGAAGCTCGCGATCTACATCGTCGGCGCGCTGCTCTTTTTCGCGGTCATTCTCTGGAAGGCGTTCAAGAAAGCGCGCCCTCTCTTCAGCCAGCGCGGCGAAATGAACGCACAGATCACCGGGCGGCTCACCGAAGGTCTTTCAGGAATTCGTATCGTGAAGGCCTATCGCGCGGAGAAGCATGAAGAGCGCGTCTTCACGTCAGGCGTACACAGGCTGCTGCGTCTCGTCATCGAGACCATGAACACCGTGTCGACAGTAGGCGGACTGACTTCGATGCTCGCGGGTGTCGTCGGCGTGATCATTCTCCTGATCGGAGCGCGCGAGGTTCTCGCCGGACACATGACCCTCGGCGGCCTCGTCTCGTTCATCATCTACCTCGGACTCGTCATCGGTCCCGTTGCGCAAATCGTCGCGATCGGCACGCAATTGTCCGAGGCCTTCGCGGGACTCGAGCGGATTCGGGAGCTCCTCGGCGAGCGAACCGAAGATGCGGAAGACGCCGAGAAAGCTCACACCTCGACGTTGCGCGGCGATGTGGAGTTCCGCGACGTCTGGTTCGAGTACAACGAAGGTGTGCCGGTGCTGAAGGGCGTCAGCTTCGTCGCACCCGCGGGCAAGTCGACAGCTCTCGTCGGTCCTTCCGGATCAGGAAAGAGCACGATGATCGGTCTCGTAGCAGCGTTCAATCGTCCGACGGCGGGAACGATCCTCATCGACGGGCACGATCTGAACGAGCTGCGGCTCGCCGACTATCGCAGCCACATCGGTCTCGTACCGCAGGAGTCGTTCCTCTTCGCGGACTCGATCTACGACAACATCCACATGGGAGACCCGAAGGCGACGCGCGAGGAAGTCGTCGCTGCGGCGCGCATCGCGCATGTCGACGAGTTCGCGGAATCGTTCGCGGACCGGTACGACACGATCGTCGGCGAGCGGGGCGTGAAGTTGTCCGGCGGCCAGCGGCAGCGCGTGGCGATCGCGCGCGCGATCGTCGCCGATCCACGCATTCTCATTCTCGACGAGGCCACCTCATCGCTCGACAGCGAGAGCGAGGCGCTGATTCAGGATGGCCTCAACAAGCTGATGGAGGGACGCACGACGTTCGTGATCGCACACCGTCTCTCCACGATCCGCAATGCAGATCAGATTCTGTTTCTCGAGAACGGGAAGGTCATCGAACGCGGCACACATCAGGAGCTGATGCTGCTGGGCGGCCGCTATCGCACGCTGTACGAGAAGCAGTATGGAGTGGCGCTGAATCGCTTCGTGAATCAGGGGGAGGAGATCGCGGATTTCGATGCGGCAGCGGGAGGGTGAAACGGGGAGGGCTCGCGGTTACGCGGGCCCGTGGGTACGCGGTCGCGCGGGCCAGCGGTGGTTGCGGAATCGCCGACTGCTCGCGGGATCCGTCACGCCCGCCCAACAATTCGCTGCACCAGTCGCGAGCACCCTGCGTATCCGCGAGTCCGCGCGACCCAAAATCACTCCACCCGCAGCTCGACACTCCAATACGCCTCATCCAGAAAGTTCTTCCAGATTTCCGGGAACGAGCGTCCCTGGATGCGATGGAGCGGATGCCACTTGGGGCGGTGCGGATGACGGATCAGTTGCATCCCGGATTCGTGCAGAAGCTTGTTGCCCTTGCGCACGTTGCACGGGAGGCAGGCGCAGACGACGTTTTCCCACGTCGACTTTCCGCCGCGCGAGATCGGCACCACGTGATCCAGCGAAAGCTCGGACGACGGGAACTTCTTCCCGCAGTACTGGCAGCGATTCTGATCGCGCAGATAGATGTTGCCGCGCGAGAACTTCACTTCCTGACGCGGCATCCGGTCGAATGCGAGCAGTTGCACGACGTGCGGGATCAGGATGTTGCGGCTCGGCGTGACGACGTAGTGATCATTCGGCTGAACCGGGATATCCATCCAGTTCTCGAAGTCGTAGGTCCGATACTCGGAGTCGACGGCGCGAACCTGTCCCTTATAGAGCAGCGTGAGTGCACGCCGCACTGAGGTGACCTGAATCGCCTGAAACACTCGATTCAGCACTAGAACGTGTCCGTCGAGCATAGCCGTTCACCCTCACCCAACACTCCGGATCACGCCCGTTGTTCCTCGAGCTGGCGCTTCTGGAGGGCCGTGTTCATGATAACACCGGGCACTGAAGCACCAGGGCTCCGGGGTACTGAGGGCCGGCTGCTTCGACCGGCACTTGCCAAGAAGTCCCTATTTGAGGGATATTTAAGCGCTAAGACGAACTCGAACCGGCTGGAGAAATACGCTTCGCGCGCGAGACGCCGGGCGTTAACGGGTGTGGTTTTGGGAGGCTTGAATGCGCGTTTTTTCTCGATTCGCTCTGGTCGTCATCCTCGCTGTCGCTGTTGTCCCCTCGCTTTACGCTGACCATCTCACGGGCGATTGCCCGTTGACGATCGTTGGCCAGTCAGCGCCGCCAGCGACGTCCTTCGCGCTTTCGCCTCATGGCGTGTGGCGTTTCGGATCGCAGGTTTTCGTCCTGCGCGGACAGACGCTATCGACGTACACGGTCACCGATCTCGGCGATCTGCAACTCGCACGTGAAGACTTCGTTGGCTCGATGGCTTCGCGCGAGTCGAATGGCGGGACGGCGTTCCGGCCCGACGGGATCCTGTTCCTCAGCAGCGAAGCGGGGCTCGAGACCTATGACCTCCGCAACGTTCGCAGCGGCGGCAATGCACCGATTCTGATCGGGCGCATGCCAGGCGTGCACTATCGCCGCCTGGCCGTCAACGGCAACAGACTCGCCGGACTGTTTCCCTCGACGGATCTGCCCTGCTATCCCGATGCAACGATTTACTGCTCGAATCAGATCGATCTCTACAACATCACGAACGTCACGACGCCGATTCGCGTCGGATCGATCTCTTCCCTCAGCAGCTTCCTGCTCGGCTACAACGACATCGCCTTCAACTACGGCTTCCTCGTGGCCACCGCTGAAGGCGGCACGATCATCTACGACATCAGCAATCCCGCACTGCCGATCTTCGTCACGTCGACCGGTACTCCCGGCAAGTTCCTGGTCAGCGACGGCGCAGGCTTCCTCGGAATCGGCAACGATGGCGCGATCGAGATGAATCAGGTGTCGACCATCGGGCAGCTCACGGCGTTCATCACGTACACGCTGCCTGCCCTTACCGTCGAACATTCCAATCCCATCGCGTTCCACTGGCAGGCGTGGATCGACAACCAGACGTTCCGCCTGATCACGCTCGTCGAAGAGCGCGATCCACAGAAGATCTACACTCCGGCGCGCAGCATCGCGTTCGATGTGTTCGACTTCAGTGCGCCGCAGTATGAAGGAAGCGATCCGCGCCTCTATGAAGCGGTCTCGCCCATCGATGACGATGAAGTGAAGTGGAATCCGGTCGTCGTCGGTCCGCTCGTATACGTCGTGGGCGAGTCTTCCGGACTCGAGACGTATGGGGCATGCGGCCAGATGACGGGCCACATCGACTGGGATGGCACCTACGCACTCAACTGCGGCGGCGCGGAGCTGCGCGGTTGGGTCACGGGCGATCAGAAGATCGCGAATGTCGAGCTGTTCATGGACAGCGGATCCCTCGGCGCAGCGACGATCAACACCGTCGTCCGTCCCGATGTCTCATCGCGTACGCCAGTCTCGAGCTGGCGCATCGGCGTGAACCTCGACCAGACGCCGCGCGGCGAGCACACGCTCCGTGCTGTAGGAACCGATGCATTCGGCAACCGGCGTCAGTTCGCCAGCGTCCGCATCTTCTTCAACGGACCCGGCAACAACTGCATCAATCGCCGGCGGACGTCAGGGAAGTAGACATCTCATCAACGATTCGAAGAGCCGCCTCACGGCGGCTCTTTGCGTTTGTGATCGGTCTTCCCACCACGATGTAGTCCGCACCTCTACGCACCGCATCACCTGGTGTCATCGTGCGGCGCTGATCCCCTACTGCATCTCCCGCGGGACGGATTCCCGGCGTCAGGATGACGAACTCATCTCCGCATGCTGCGCGGATCGCGGCAATCTCCTGCGGCGACGCGACGACGCCGCGCAGTCCCGCACGCTTCGCAAGAGCGGCGAGACGCACGGCGCTTTCCATCGCGTTTCCGCGATAACCAACCTCTGCGACCTGCTCGTCATCGAGGCTCGTCAGAATCGTGACGCCGAGAACGAGAGCATCGGATTTCGAACAGGCGCGCAGCATCGAAGCGCCGCCCGACGTGTGCACCGTGATGATCGATGCGCCGAGCGCCGTTGCTTCAGCCACTGCATGTTCCGCGGTGTTCGGGATGTCGTGAATCTTGAGATCGAGAAACACCTTCTCGCCGCTCGCCACGATCTCGCGCACGATGGGCGGCCCGTTGGAGACGAAAGCCTGCAATCCGATCTTGATGACTCCGGCCGCTCCGCGCAGTTCGTCGACGAGACGGAGGATCTCGTCGCGTGATGAGAGATCGGCGGCAACAACGAGACGGTCGCGTGCTTGCATGGCGGTTCCTGCAGTTTATCCTGAGGAGCGAAGCGACGAAGCTTCGCTCAGGATAAATTCTAACCATGGACAATTTCACCATCGCCCGCGCTCTCGATGAGATCGCGCACTACATTCAACTCAGCGAGACTACGCCCTTCAAGTCGCGCGCATTCGAGCGCGCGGCACGCAGCGTGGAAAAACTCGAGCAGGACATCAACGCTCTGGTCGCGTCAGGCAACCTGCTCGCGACACCCGGCATCGGCAAAGGCATCGGCCCGGTCATCGAAGAGCTCGTGAAGACGGGCAACTCGACGTATCTCCAAGAGCTGCGCGCACAGTATCCGCCCGGCATCTTCGATCTTCTCCGCGTACCGAACCTCGGCCTGAAGAAGGTCGGCATTCTGTACGAACGCCTCGGCGTCACGAGCATCGATGAGCTCGAGAAGGCAGCAGGAGAGAATCTCGTCGCAGGATTGCCCGGATTTGGCCCAAAGACGCAGCAGAAGATTCTCCAGGGCATCGAGTTCGCACGCAAACGCGAGTCGCAGTTTCTCCTTCCGACGGGACTCGAAGTCGGTGAGCTCGTGCGCGAACAGTTGGCGAAAATCGAAGAGATCGAAGATGCCGAAGTCGCCGGCAGCGTGCGGCGCCGTCTCGAAGTCATTCGCAACGTGAACATCGTCATCGCGACACGTGCGCCCGAGCGCGTCATCGAACAGCTCTCGAAGATCGTCGCGGACTTCGAAGTCGTGGATGAAACGACCGCAAAGGGAATCGCGCGCAACGAAGTGCCCGTCGTCGTCCACCTCGCCTTACCGGAAGAATTTGGACTCGCTGTGCTTCGCGCTACCGGCACGCGCGAGTTCGTCGAAGCGTTCGAGGCGAAGAGCAGCCGCAAGGTGAAGGCGCGTACGGAGGAGCAGTTGTTCGAGAAGGCGGAGATTCCGTTCGTCGAGCCGGAGCGGCGCGAAGATGCCGATGAATTGAAGCGGAAGAAACGCCCAAAGCTCCTTCACCCCTCCGATCTTCGCGGCACCTTCCACGTTCACACCACCTACTCCGACGGACGCAACTCGGTCTCGGAGATGCTCGCCGCCGCGCGCGATCGCGGCTTCGAGTACTGCGGCATCTCCGATCATTCGCCCGCCGCCTACTACGCCGGCGGGCTGCCGAAGGAACGGGTGAAGGAACAGCAGGCCGAGCTTGCACGCGAGTCGAAGAAGCTCTCGCCGATGCGCGTCTTCCGCGGCACCGAGGCGGACATCCTGCCCGACGGGACGATGGACTATGGCGACGATCTCGACATGTTCGAGTTCGTCGTCGCCTCGATTCACTCACGCTTCCAGATGACGGAAGACGAGATGACGGAACGCATCCTCCGCGCGCTCGACGATCCGCGCGTCACGATTCTCGGCCACCTCACCGGCCGCAGGCTGCTCACACGCAACGGCTACCTCGTGAACTACGATCGCATCTTCGACAAATGCGCCGAGCGCGGCGTGCTGATGGAGATCAACGGCAATCCGCAGCGGCTCGACCTCGACTGGCGCTATCTGCGCAAGGCGGCGGATCGCGGCGTGATGTTCGTGATCAATCCCGATGCGCATTCCGTCCGCGAGATGAGTCACGTGATCAGCGGCACTTGGGTCGCACGCAAGGGCGGATTGAGCGCGAAGGAGATCTTCAATACACGAGGGGTGGAGGAAGTGGCGGAGTGGCTGGCTCGCCGTACATCCTGAGCGCAGCGAAGGATCAAATCAAGGCGCCACGAGATTCCTGTTTCTGAAGATGCGCCAGAAGAACGCGAAGCGCGGCGCCTTGGTTGACGCTTCGCTTCGCTCAGCGTTAAACACACCTACCGCTTCGCGGTGACCACGATCATCAGCGCGCGCTGGCTGTTCGCCACTTTCGTCGCTCCGAGAATCACCGTCTGACCCAGCTTGAGGTTCATCGACATTTTGAGAACCTGAGTCTGCTGATCGCCTGCGATCTTCGACAGCTTGAAGTCGTTGACGCGCAGGGTGTCGGTCGCCGGGTCGTATTCGCCGATGTGGAACTCGGCTTTGTAGTTCGGCAGGCTCAGGATGCCGGGATCGCCTTCGCGCCCCTGCATGTCGGCGGAGCCGAGATTCTCGACGGTGTTGAAGCGGAGCAACGCGAGCTTGCCGGCAATGTCCTTCAGCTCGTCGGGCACCTTCCCCGCGCCATCGCGCGACGCGCCGACCAGGCGGACATCGAGATGGAACATCTGCGGAGCGGTGTCGAACTTCGCGAGTGCAGCCGCGATGTCCTTCAGGTTCTCTGCACGATCGGTGATGACGAGTGCGTTCGAGCCGGCCTGGATCGAGATCGAGCCATCCGCGCTCAGCATCGGCTTGATGACGGCCGTCGCCTTGTCCGCGTCCTTGTACTTGAACTGGAACGTGCGGACGGTCAGAGGCTTCTCGCCATCGCGCGGCTCGGCAATCGCAGCGCCGCAGAGGGCTACAAGAACAACGAACGTAAATGCAATGCGCTTCAAATTCATAGATTCGCCGGAAGTTTCTCGTCGATGATCATGACGATCTGCGCGTCGTTCGCGCCTTCCGTCGGCATCTCGACAATGGTTGCGGATTCAGAGTCGTACTTTTCGATGACGGGCTTGCTCGCGACCGGAACGACGGCCACGGGGCGGTGTTGCGCGATTTGAACCGGAGCGGGGATCGGCGCAACGCTCCGGCTGCGATCCCAGATCAACGCGCCGCCCGTGATGCCCGCCATGAGCGTTGCTGCAACGGCGAGCCTGCGCGGCCAGCTGATCACGCGGTGCGTCGCGCTCTCCGTCGTGCGGAGACGGACTTCGCGCATCACATCGCCGACGAACGCGTCGATGCCTCCCGGAGGAATCAACTCGCCGCCGCCGATCGCACGGAACATGATGTCCGGATCGATCGAAGCAGCGTAGTCGAGACACGCGTCACAAGTGCGGACGTGCTCGAGAATCGACGGGATCTCGGTTGCCGGCTCGAAGTTCGCGCGGAATTGCGTGCAGTTGATCATCGATCATTTCTCCACAGGCGCGCGTACTCCGGGAAGCGCTTCGTGAGCTGCTGCTGCATGAGCTTGCGTGCGTTGAACAGGTGATTGCGGACCGTCGATTCGCGGCAGCCGAGGACTTTCGCGATGTCGGCGGAGGGCATGTCGTCCATCTCGCGCATCACGAAGATCGTCTTCTGCTTCGGCGAGAGGACGGCGGAAACGGCGTCGAACACCGTCTCGATCTCTTTACGCTGTACCGCGACGCCCTGATCGGCATCGGCCGATGTCCTGACCAGCCGGAGGTTCGAGTTTACTGCGTTGTCGCGCGACTGCTTGTTCCGCATGAAATCGATCGCGACGTTCGTCACCATCCGGTACAACCAGGTGTCGAAGGCATACTGCGGGTCGTACTTCTCGAGGTTCTCCCACAGCTTGATGAACACCAGCTGCGAGATGTCTTTGGCATCTTCAGCATTTCCAATAACACGATAGCAAAGGGCGTAAACCTTTGATGTCTTTCGACGTACGAGCGTCTCAAACGCTTCAGTGTCGCCCTCCCGGATGGTCTGCACCAGCTGCCGGTCATCGGGCTCGACTGCGTCTTTCGTCGGGATCATCAGGCGGAGTTCCGCTGCCATCGTGTCACAAATACGGCAGCCGTCTGGAAAACGTCTAGGGACGCGACCTTGTTTCAGCAGCGGCCAGCAGACGGCAGGCAGCGGGAGGACCGTTTTCCTGCTGTCTGCTGCCTGCTGTCCGCTGCCTCTGTTAGAATCGCCGGATACATGCGGGTTCTTGTTGTGGGTCAGGGTGGGCGTGAGCACGCGATCTGCTGGAAGCTCAGACAATCGCCGCTCGTCAAAGAGATCTACGCCGCCCCAGGCAACGCCGGCATCTCTCAGGTCGCGGACTGCGTCGACATCGGTGTCGCTGACATCATCGAGCTCGCCGATTTCGCCGACAGCCTGAAGATCGACCTCACCATCGTCGGTCCCGAGCTTCCGCTCACTCTCGGCATCGTCGACGAATTTCAGAAGCGAGGTCTGCCGATCTTCGGTCCGACTCGTCTCGCCGCCGAGCTCGAAGGCTCCAAAGTCTTCTCCAAAGAGTTCATGCGGAAGTACAACATCCCGACCGCAGAAGCGACGGCGTGCAACTCCCCCGATGAAGCACGCGACGCGCTGAAGAAGACGAAGTTCCCCGCGGTGCTGAAGATCGACGGCCTCGCAGCGGGCAAGGGCGTCGTCATCGTCAATTCGATCGGAGAAGCGGACGACTACCTGCGCCTGGTCTTCGACGAAAAGAAATTCGGCAACGCCGCATCGCGCATCCTCGTCGAGGAGTATCTGACCGGCGAAGAAGTCTCGTTCCTGGCGATCTCAGACGGCAAGCGCTGCCTCCCTCTCGCACCCGCGAAGGATTACAAGAAAGCCTTCGACCATGACGAAGGTCCGAATACCGGCGGCATGGGCTCGCACTCCCCCGCTGTCGTGCTGAGCGGAGAGACCGCAGCGGAAGTCATGAAGACGATCATGATTCCGACGATCAACGGCATGGCAGCGGAAGGCCGCAACTACACGGGCGTACTCTACGCGGGGCTCATGCTCACGCCGAACGGCCCGAAGGTCCTCGAATACAACTGCCGCTTCGGAGATCCGGAGACTCAGGTGCAGATGATGAGGCTCGAAGACGATCTCGCGGAGATCTGCCTGAAGGTCGCACGCGGCAATCTCGGTGACACCGCCAAGCTGACGTGGAAGAAGGAAGCGGCAGCGTGCATCGTGATGTGTGTCGAGGGATATCCCGAGGACTACATGAAGGGGCAGGAAGTGGCACTCGATCCGATCGAAGATGAGTCGGTGATCGTGTTCCATGCCGGCATCTCGAAGAAGGACACCAAGTACATCGTCAACGGTGGCCGCGTTGCCAACGTTTGCGCGCGCGGCGCAACCTTGACCGAAGCGCTCAGCCACGCCTACAACGCCGTCAACAAAGTCCGCTTCCTCGGCGCCCGCTACCGGACCGACATCGGCCTGCGCGCACTGCAGTCGAAGCGGACGGACAGCGGATCGTTCCCGACGTACAACGGGTAGGCCGTTGCAGGCAGCAGACAGCAGGCCTGCGGAGATCAGGTTCTAAAATCGCTAATTTCAGTGGGTAGATTCTGCAGCGACCGATCTCTCGTCATCCCGAGCGAAGTCGAGGGATCTGGGTGGGCGAGTGGTACGGAACTCATGTCGCGCGCCTCCCGCCCACCCGGGTCCCTCGACTACGCTCGGGATGACGAGATCTGAGCTTGCTCAACAATTGGCCGTTTACCCACTGAAAAGCCCGAAGCCCCTAAGTTCCCCTGCTGCCTGCTGCCTGCTGCCTGCTGCCTGTACAATCCCCGCGCATGACTACGACACCCTGGGTTCTCATCATCATGGGATCGGACTCCGACGCGGAGACGATGTCGCAAGCCGCGGCTGCGCTCGATGAAGCCGGCGTTCCCTACACAATGACCGTAGCCTCGGCGCATCGCTCGCCGGAACGAACGAAGCAGATCATCAACGACTCCGAGCGCGATGGCTGCGCGGTGTTCATCGCCGGCGCGGGAATGGCGGCGCATCTGCCGGGCGTCGTCGCTTCGCTCACCACGAAACCGGTCATCGGCGTTCCGCTCTCGGGCAGTGCACTGCAAGGCGTCGACGCTCTCTACGCCGTCGTACAGATGCCCCCGGGCATTCCTGTAGCGACCGTCGCCATCGGCGGTGCGCGCAATGCGGGCGTACTCGCTGCGCAGATCCTGGCAACATCGGATGCAGCATTGGCGGACCGATTGAAACAACAGCGCGTGGCGATGGCGGAAGCGGTCGCGCAAAAATCGAAGAAAGTCGAGAAATCGACTCGCATGTAACAGCATGCACCAGCATCCTCACGAATCGAAGCCGCGGCCGGTCACTCGCAAACTCGTCGCGGCTTCGATTGCCACGATGGTGTTCGTGCTGTTGGAACTGGCCGCGGGCATCGTCTCCAACTCGCTCTCGCTGATCGGCGATGCGCTCCACAATTTCACCGACACGATCGCGCTCGTGATCGCGCTCGTCGCCGTTCGGCTCGAGCGCAAGCCACCGACGAGCTCTCGGTCCTTCGGCTATCAGCGCGCCGGCATTCTCGCCGCGTTCGTGAACTCGGGCGCGCTCGTCGCGTTCACGATCTTCATCTTCATCGAAGCGGCGCAACGATTCCGCATTCCGCACACGGTCGACAGCCGCGTCATGATCGTCACCGCGGCCGTTGCAATTCTGCTCAATGGTTCGATCACCTTTGCGCTGCGCCGCGAAGGAAAGTCCGACGTGAACATTCGCAGCGCTGTGCTGCACATGCTCGGCGATGCGCTGTCGAGCGCTGGCATCATCATCGCCGCGGTGCTGATCCGCATCACGCAGTCGACGATGTGGGATCCGGCGATGTCGGTGCTCATCGGCATCCTGATTCTCTGGTCGAGCTGGGGCATCTTTCGCGAGGCCGCAAATCTGTTGCTCGAAGGAACGCCGGAGGGAATCGATCCGGATGCCGTCTCGCGCAAGCTCGCGGCAATCGATGGCATCGCCGGCGTCCATCACCTGCACATCTGGGCGATCGGCCCCTCGCGTCCGGCGCTCTCCTGTCACCTCATGGTCGGCGACGTTCCGATCCGCACGACCTCCGCGATGCTCGCCAGCGTCAACGAGATGCTGCACCACGATTTCGGTATCGTGCACGCCACGGTGCAATTCGAGTTTGCGGGATGTTCGGAAGACGACCCGTTCTGCCTGCCCTACTCGGAGCAATAACTGGCGTCGTCATCCCGAGCGGGCAACGGCGCGCAGCGCCGCGACTGAGTGAGAGAAACTCGCGGTGCTCTGGCCGTCAGTTTCCTTCTCCCCCGTGCGAGGGGAGAAGGTGCGCGAAGCGCGGATGAGGGGTTCGTGCAACACGCGAACAGGAGCCCCCTCATCCGCCTTCGGCACCTTCTCCCCCGTGCGGGGGAGAAGGGACTGGGTCGGCT